>ERZ1370068.3853-contig-2951_pt1 | contig 82145 bp, 86 predicted proteins | sample MGYA00561227_ERZ1370068 | MGnify/ENA primary metagenome ERZ1370068 (study PRJEB38410, sample SAMEA6850437) | metagenome | study: Metagenomic assessment of the ecological functions of the soil: analysis of the soil microbiota associated with the...
CAGTTACGTACTGCTCCCTGAAGGCGCGCGCCGAGAAGAGCGGGCTGATCTTCTCCGAGGGCGTGCTCGAAGTGCCGCGACGGCTTCGGGTTCCCGCGCGCCCCCGACTACAACTACCTGCCGGGCCCTGACGACATCTACGTGTCGCCGTCGCAGATCCGCAAGTTCGACCTGCACACCGGCGACACGGTGTCGGGCCAGATCCGGCCGCCCAAGGACGGCGAGCGCTACTTCGCGCTGATCAAGGTCGAGGCGGTCAACTTCGAGCCGCCGGAACGGGCGCGCGAGAAGGTGTTCTTCGAGAACCTGACGCCGCTCTACCCGCAGTCGAAGATCGCGCTCGAGACCGACGCCGAGAACCTGTCGGCGCGCGTGCTCGACATGATGGTGCCGATCGGCAAGGGGCAGCGCGGCCTGATCGTCGCGCCGCCGCGCACCGGCAAGACGATGCTGCTGCAGAACATCGCCAACAGCATCACCCACAACCACCCCGAGGTCTACCTGATCGTGCTGCTCATCGACGAGCGGCCCGAAGAAGTCACCGACATGCAGCGCTCGGTGCAGCGGCGAGGTCATCTCGTCGACCTTCGACGAGCCGGCGCAGCGCCACGTGCCAGGTCGCCGAGATGGTGATCGAGAAGGCCAAGCGCCTGGTCGAGCACAAGAAGGACGTCGTCATCCTGCTCGACTCGATCACGCGGCTGGCGCGCGCCTACAACACGATCGTGCCGCCGTCGGGCAAGGTCCTCGTCGGGCGGCGTCGGACAGCAACGCGCTGCAGCGGCCGAAGCGCTTCTTCGGCGCGGCGCGCAACATCGAGGAAGGCGGATCGCTGACGATCATCTCGACCGCGCTGGTCGACACCGGCTCGCGCATGGACGAGGTGATCTTCGAGGAGTTCAAGGGCACCGGCAACCTCGAGATCCACCTCGATCGCAAGCTGACCGATCGCCGCGTGTTCCCGTCGATCGACATCCAGAAGAGCGGCACGCGGAAGGAAGAGCTGCTGATCCCGAAGGAAGATCTCAACCGCGTGTGGGTGCTGCGCAAGGTGCTGACGCCGCTGTCGCCGGTCGAAGCGATGGAGCTGCTGCTGTCGCGGATGTCGAAGACCAAGACGCAACCAGGATTTCCTGGCGTCGATGTCGAACGGGACGAAAGCGTGTAAATCGCGCGGGGACATGAACGAGCCGCCGACTGTCCCCGGCCCGCTGAGCACTACTGCGCGTTCCGGGCTGGCCGCCGGATCCTGGCTGGTCGGCCCGGAAAGCATCCCGCCCTCGAAGAACTGTGGCGTTCGGCTGCTGTCGAACACGGCCTTCGGCCCGCATCCTGGAGCCTCGGCGTCCAGTCGGGCGGCTTCGCGGTTCCGGGTGATCCTGTCCTGCGCGCATCGGGCGAAGCGTGATCTCGCCTATGCGGGCGTCGACAATCCTCGCTCTACACGAACGCCGTCCCGCTGCATCAACATCGCCGACTACCCGGCGCTGCACCGCCTCACGCATCGGCCTGCGTTTCGCTCGAGAGCGAAAGCGCCGGGCACGGTGGTGCGCACGGCCGCGCCTCCCCGTTCCTTCGACCTGATCCCGATTCGATCACTTCAAGCCCCGCTACCCGATCGACTTACGGAATCTGTTCGCGCGATCTGTTGAGCGACGACGGCCGCATCGTGCCTCCACGACGTGCTGGGCAATGCGGCGGGCCAGTGGGACGTCTGCACGCGCGTCTGCCAGTGCGTCTCGGCTACGACTGGACGATCGACGCTGCCGGCGCCCGAGGGCGCCGCGCGATCGTCCGTCGCGCGGGACGCCCGCGCTCGACGATCGCATCGCTGGTGGCCGGGGTCGACGTGACCGCCTCGCTGGAGGACCGGCGCGGCGATCCGCGGCATCCGGCGCGCGATCGGCGGCATCGCTCCGTCGTGCGGGCCTGCAGCTAGCGGCTTGGCGGCGGGCGTTTTGGCCCCGCGTCGCCGCAGCCCTGAGCATGCGGCTGCGCTCCGGCATCACCCGGACCAGCGCGCCCCGATTCTGCCGCGTGACGAAGCGGGTCGGTCCACGAGCCGATGGCCGTGACCGGCCCATTGGCGTCGGACAGGATTGGCGCCGGAACGGGTGAGACAGCGATCGCGCACGCGGCCGGATCGCCCACGCCGTTGAACCCCTTGGCGTGCAGTTCGACGATTCAGCCGGACGTCGTGCAGCGCGACACGCACGCCGCAGCGCCGCCAAACAACGACGGTTTCATGATCCCTCGATCGTCGATCTTGACTACCAGACAACCGCCGCGCGCGGCCGATTCGTCGATCAGCTTTGCGACATCGACGCTTCGCCCGTCGTCACCGGGCCGTCAGGCGCCACGCGTGACCCGTCGCCGTGCCGCCTTCCTGGAAGCCCACGGTCCCGTCGCGATCGCCGGCGCGACCGCCTCCGCCACTTCGTCATCCGGACGTCAGCCCAGCCCGCTCCAACGCGATCGACTGCCGCAGCAGCGCGCGCGCGCGTTCGGCTCGACGCACACGATGGTGATGTCCGGGTGCCGCAACGCGACCGACAGCGACATCGTCCCGATATTGCTGCCGATGTCGATCATCGTGCGGCACGAGTGGGCCAGCGCCAGCAGGTGATCCTGAATGTCGTCGTCCCAGATTTCGGAGGCGGGACCGCCCCGGTCCGCGCTCCACGACCGCTCGAGGGCGTCGAGGCAGATCACGCCGCCGTGGAAACCGCTGCGTGATGGTCCGCCCCCTGCAACAGCGCCGCTTCGCCCAGCGCGCGAACGGCGGGCGCTCGATGCAGCCGCGTCACCAGGGCCAGTCGAGCGAGCTGCCGTTTGGCTGGCGCGCTAACATTTCACGAACGCCGACCACGCGCCGAGTGACCAGATACGGGTGGCCGAGCTGCGCGTCGGGCACGCGGTTGGCGGCGACGCAGTCGGCGATCCCGGGCACCAGCGCCGCGAACTCGGGCGGCTTGATGCCTCGGGTGCAGCACCCACGCCTGCTCGGTCGAGAGAATCAGGCAGGCAGCGCCGGCGCTTCTGTTCACGGGCGCTCCACCGCCATCTTCTCCGCCGACCGGGGAAACCCGCGGCGCAGCGCCCTCACCAGCAGCTGTTCCCGGAGGATCGCGCCCTCGCCCAAGCGGGCAGGTAGCGCTCTCGGCGCTTTCTCGCGATCGACCACGAAACGCGCGGGTCGAAAGCAATACTGCTTCCAGCCGCCCTCGACCGGATATCCGGTCGATCCTTCTTCGTCGGTCGCAGGCGTAAATGCCGCACTGATGCGCGACGCGTAGGGGCGGCGCTCGCCAGCCGCGACGCCGACAGCGCCAGCTCCTGCGCTGCGTTCAGAAACGGATCGCATGCGCGGGGCCCAGCGTCGAAGCCGGGCGCCTGATAGAGGAACATGTCGCCGCCGTAGTGGATGGAAACGGGCCGCGACGCCGCCTCGATGCCAGTAGCCGAGTAGCTGGTGATCGTCTTTGACGGGCCGCCGTAGTCGTGGGTCTCGGAATCCAGGGGCCGGAGTATTTCCGCGTCACCGCTTTCAGCCACGGATCGCCGTGGCGCAGGCACAGGACGCGGTCGATGAGGCGGTTCGCGCTGCCACGATTCTGAGCGGCGCGCAGCTCCTCGAGCCGCGCGGTGAATCCGGGCTCTTTGCAGCGGACGGCCGGGTCGGTCAGCTTTGTTTTCGCGGCTTGGTGAAGTCGATGGTGACGACGATCTCGTGCGCCGAGGCGCGATGCGATTCTCGCCAGCGCGGGGATCGATGTAGCTGCGCGCACGCGCTGGTCGGACGCGGCGCCAGACCTGCAGCGTCAACCCGTCGATCACGAATTCGCCGCCGATCAGATCGCCGCGATTGCGCCGAGCGCGCGCCGAGATCGCGCTTCACCTCCTGCGCGATCGCCGCGGTAGGCGTGGCGAATCCGCTCGGCCAGCCGCGAGAACGGCAGCGTCTGGCGTACCCAGACGCGGCCGGGGCCGGTCACCGACGCGAGCTGGGGAGAACAGTCCCCTCGCCGCCGAACAGCGCTGGCGCTCTGATCCCGCCGACCAGCTCGATGTCAGTCAGTCGACGGTCGGATCGAACGCAACCAGGCAGCCGGTGTCGACCTTCATCTTCTCGCCTGGCTCGCTCAGCAGCAGCACCGATCGTGCCGCCGCTGTGGATGAAGACGTCGCCGGTCCCTTCCAGCCGCTCGAGGATGAAGCCTTCGCCGCCGAAGCAGCCGGCATGCGTCGAGCCGCTTGGTGAACTCGACGTTGATGTCGATCCACTTCCGGCGCGCGAGGAATCGAGTCGCGCTGGCGCCGTAGAATCGCGCTGTTCTTCAGCGCCATCGTCAGATCTTGCCGGGGCGCTGCGGCGCGCTGGACGCCGAGGTTCGCCGTCGCCGCGGTGCAGCGGAAGAAGCGTGAGGAACAGAAGCTTTCGCCCGCCAGGGAACTTACGCTTGAGACCGCCGAGGAGTGCCGCCCCGCATGCGGGCGTCCATTTCGGATGCCGTCGGCCCGTAGGTCATGGCGCTGGCCTCGGCGCGGATCTCGCCGCCGGAGCCGTGAGCGAGACGACGACGGCCTCGCATGTCGTCGTGCCGATGATTTCATGCGTGATCATGGGGGGAGATTATAACGGAGGCGCACGGAGGGAACGGGGACGGAGGATACTTGAGGGAGCGGAGACGGAGGATACGGGAGGGAATCTGAGACGACGGAGGGAACGGAGACGGAGAAGCACGGAGGCAACCGAGATCACAGGAGGAACAGAGAAGCAGCAGACGAACGGGAGAAGGATAGCCAGGTCGCGTGAGACGGTCTCGGCAGCCGCGAAGCGGCCGGTCACGATGAAGACGCGAGCGGCGCGAATACGAGCCGGATGATCACCCGCCGGGCCGCATCGCGCCGTTCGCGTTCACCGTGCGGCTCTGCCGCGCCGCCGGACGTCGCACACGCGCAAGACCGGTTCGTCACGGCTCACCACGGCTTTTTGGTTGCGCGCGGATCGATCACAGCAGTTTGACGCCGTCCATCAGGCGCGGGACGTTGAAGTTGATCAAACATGGCCCGCCGGGCACTTGGTGGATCTTGAGATAGCTGAGCACTTGCGCCTGATGAACCGGCAGCAGCGTGCTCGTCGCCTTCACTCCGACAACGACGAGGTTCGACGATGAGATCAACGCGGTAGGACGATCTTCGAGCGGCATCCCTTTGTAGACGATCGGAATCGCGCGCTGCGTTACGAATTTGGAGCCGGCGGGCGGCCTAACTCCGCGAGAAGGCACGGAGTGTAAGATCGACTCAAGCGAGACCGGGCCCCCAGCGTCCGATGCAACTTCTCGATAGCTCCTGCCAGGATGCGCCGAGTGATGTCGCTGGACTCGATGGATCGACGGTCATGGACCGCGCCATTGCAACGACAACGCCGCCGCAGATTACTATGAGGACATTCGTGCGGATGCGGTCGATTTCATTGCAAAGATGCTGCAAAACGACCGACCGACCAGCGACCGCAGATCCCGCACGCCGACGCGCGGCCGGCGGCTGGCGAAAGATGCGCGTGACCGCTCTGCTCTGTCTCCGTTTCTCCGTTCCTCCCAGATCCTCGTTTGCTACCTCCGCAACCCTGTTCCCCGCGTTCGCCTCCGTGGCCTCCTCGTTCCCGTCCCCTCCGTCGCCCTCCGTTCCCGCTGCCCTCCGTGTCCTCCGTTCCTGCTCCTCCGCTCACCCTCCGTTCACCAGTAAGGTGAATCCGGGCATGCGCACCCGCTTCGGCCGCACCGGGTGGCAGGTCTCCGGAAATCGGCTACGGCATGTGGGGGCATGGCGGCGGTGGACCGGGTCCGGACGATCGAGGAGTCGCTGCGGGCGCTCGATCGCGCGCTGGCGCACCTGGGCTGCGATTTCTTCGACACCGCACTGGGCATGCGGCCAAGAGCGAGACTGGCTCATCGGAGCCGATGCGCGCGCAGCCGGCGCGCCGCGCATGCGTCGCGACCAAGATCCCGCCGAAGAACATGCGGTGGCCGGGCAAGGCCGAATACACGGCGTGACGAGACACCTACCCGCGTCACGCATCCGCGGTACCCGGAAGAGTCCCGAGAACCTCGGGCGACGGCGACGAGTCGATCTGCAGCAGCTTCACGTGTGGAGACGACGCTGGGCGGCCGACGACGGCTGGCAGCGCGGCGGTCGACGAGCCTGCGAACGCCGGGCTGTGCGCGCGTTCGGGGATCGGCGTCAACCGCTGGGAACGGATGCCAGCGTGCTGCGCGCGCTCGACACCGGGCCTTATCGACAGCGTCAGGTCGTCTACAACATCTTCGACCAGGCGTACCAGAGGACGGGCTATTCCCCTGTCTGGAGGCGCGACATCGGATCATCGCCGAGTGGTTCGACGCAGACGGTAGCCGCGTGGCTCGACCGGGACAGCGGCGCTGGCCGGGCGGCGCTCGGACAGACCTGGTTGCAGGAGCGGCTGGCCGGGCGACCGAGCGCAGCGGGCGGCGTCGCTGGTGCCTGACGGCCGATCGCGACCTGCCGCGAGCTGCGAGCGCGGGATGATCTGCACCGAGCTCGAGCGCGCCGCTTCATCGCGCGAGCACCCAGCACTAACGATCCCCGGCATGCGCCGGCCTGCGCACGTCGACGCAATCTGGCCGTCAGCGACGGGGCCGGCCTGCCGCCCCGGCTCGGGGGAGGCCCTGAAGCGCCACCGCTGGGACCGGTGCCCGAACGCGACGCCGTAGGCGTCTGCTATAATCGAGGTTTCTCCGGACAGGCCCAAGGAGAACGCCGTGAAGGAAGCGCATCCACCCGAAGTACCTCGATCGTCGAGGCGTCCGCTGCGCGTGCGGACGCGACCTGGAAGACCCAGTCGACCAAGCCTGAGCTGCACCTGGAAATCTGCTCGAGCTGCCACCCGTTCTTCACGGGCAAGCAGAAGCTGCTCGATACCGAAGGCCGCGTCGAGCGGTTCAGCAAGAAGTACGGCGCGCAGACCGTCGGAGAGCCGCAAGACGGCCGCGGCGGCGAAAGCGAAGCCAAGGCCACCGTCGGCCACCACTGGCCGACTCGCTAACGCTAGAAGTCGCGAAGGGAGAAGTTAGGAGCTAGCAAGCTTGCGTTCACACTCTCCCCTTCGAACTTCAGACTTCTGACTTCCAGCTTCCTCTCGATCCTCGCCAGCCTGTGGCGCACGGCCGTCCGCGCCAGCCCGGATCGCGCATCACCGTCTCCAGACTTCCCAGCAGCGCAAACGCGTTTCGCGGCCGCCAGATCGCGGACGCGATGCTCGTGATGAACCGCCAGCGCTTCGGCGGCCTCGCGCACGATCGGCGTCCGGACAGCCCGCGCACGTCGATCAGCTGCGCCAGGACGACGCCGCCTCTTCATGCTGCCGGGCGCGGCGGCACGCGAGCGCCAGCGCGCGCAGCGCGTCGATCCGGACCGGATCGTGCGCGCCGCGCGGCGAGCGGCAGCGCTCGATCGCGCGGCGGTAGCTGCGCGCGCGCGCGCCGTCTCGAGGCCGCGCCGCGCGCGTACCGCACGTGGCCGAGCGCGAGCGCCTCGCGCGGCGTCGCTGACCGCGTCCGGACCGCGTGCGCGTCAGGGTGCAGCAGCCGCGCGGTGAGCGCCGCGAGCGTCAGCAGATCGCAGGCGGTTGTGCTCGAGGACCGCCTCGGAGCGGTGCCGGCGTCGCCGCTGCGCACGAACTGGAAGCTACCGGCCGGGAATCTCGAAGCCCGGCACACGTCGCCGCGCGCTGCAGGCCGACGAGCTGCCGCTCGAGCTGATTGCAGCGTGCACTGCTCGGCAGCCTGACGGACTGCGCTACGAACAGATCGCGCGCGATCTCAGCCGCTGTCGTAGCGCAGCCCTTCGGGGCTGCCATCCGCGGTCTTCCAGAACCGCCGCGCCGGATGCAGCACGTCGACGTGCGGCAGCTCGGCGCCGCGTCCACGGCAGGCGGTGAAACAGATAGCGTCTCGAGCAGCGGCGCGTCGAACGACTTGCCGTTGAAGCTGACGAGCGCGCCGGCGCGCGCCAGCGTTCGCCGGCGACCGCTCCGAGCAGCGTCCGCTCGTCCGCGTAGCGCGTGAGCAGGAACTGGCGCGTCACGAACGCGCCAGTCGCGCTCGAACCACGCCGCAGCCGACCGAGGAACGCCAGCGTGCCGGCGCCGCCGCTGCAGCCCGGTCGTTCCGAGATCGAAGAACACGAAACGGCGGCCGCGCGGGCGCCGCCGGTGAAGAGCGGCGCCGTCCGCGGCCGATCGCTCGAGCCGGCTCCGCGCAGCGTCGCCGACCCGCTCGGCGCCGTGCGCGCCGACGGCTCCCAGCCGGCGATCGACGACGAACGTGCCGCCGCGGCCATGCGCCGCCGAGCGTGGCTCGTCGGCGATGGCAGGCAGGGCCGCCAGGCCAGCGGCCGGGTAGGCCCGGCAGCTTCGGTCCCGCGGCGCCACGATCCCGCGGATGCGATCGGCGCAGCGAGCTCAAAACGGCACGACCTGGCCTCGTGGCCGGCCGACGCGTCCGACAGCGACCCGTCGGACGTCTGTGTCCCTCGAGCAGCAGATCGAGGATCCTGAGCGCGGCGACCTTCGCGCGAGCGGCCCGGTGTCGCCGATCGGACCGACGCAGCCGGGGCAGCCGTTCTCGCACGGGCACTCGGCGATCAGCCGTCGCGTGCCGCGGCGAGCAGCTCGTCGTGCATCTCGTACAGCGGCGCGCTGAACCCGATGCCGCCCGGATAGTTGTCGTAGACGAAGATCGTCTGCGGACCAGGCCGCCGATCGGCAGTCGCTCTCGCCGCTCGTTCGATCGAGATCCCGATGTCGTGCGCGTCGCACATCAGCAGCAGCTGCGCGACCTGCTTCAGCGCGAACGCGAGGCCGACGACGCCGTCGCGGCGATCGTCGGACGCGTACGGCAGCGCGGCCATCACGCTCGCCGGAATCGTCAGCCAGTAGGCCGTCGTGTGCATCTGCTGCTCGGGCAGATCGAGCTCGCCCGATCCGACGTTCTCGTTCGTGTAGAACTTGATCTTCTTGAACCCGACCACGCGCGAGACGACGTGCACCTCGCCGTGCGACGCAGCGGCCGGCCCTCGTGTTCGCGCGAACGTGTCGATCGGCGTCACCTTCGCGTGTAGCGTGATCGCGCGTCGGTGTAGTAGTCGCAGTCGATCGCGCGGACGAACGCCTTGCGCCCTCGAAATCGAGCCGCTCCACCTGGATACAGCTTGCCTTCGACGATGTAGATCGCCTTCGGGTGCAGCGTGGACGGTCCGCTCGTGAAATCGGTCTCGCCGATCACGCGCGTCTCGCTGCGTCGATGTCGACGATGACGAAGTTGTCCGACGACACCGACCGCAGGCTGACGGCGTCGGCCGGGTGACGACTCGTTCGTCCACGTCCACGGCGCCGTCCGTCGTCCGCGCCGGTGCACGAGCCCCCTGCTCGGCCAGGATGCCGAGAATCTCCTGCACGTCGTGACGGCCGAACGTCATCCGTCGCGCGTGAACGGCAGCTCGAACGCCGCGCACTTGATGTGATCGACCAGGATGTGCAGGTTGTCGGGATCGATGAGCGCGCGCTCGGGCGACGCGTCGAAGAAATACGACGGGTTGCGGACGACGAACTGATCGAGCGGCGCGCTGCTGGCCACCATGACCGCCGCCGATCGGCCCGCTGCGGCGTCCCGCGCGGCCGGCGCGCTGCCAGGTGGCGGCGATCGTGCCCGGATAGCCGGCCATCACCGACACGTCGAGCGCGCCGATGTCGATGCCGAGCTCGAGCGCGTTGGTCGACACCACCGCGCGCACCGCGCCCTCGCGCAGCCCTTTCTCGATCTCGCGGCGCCGCATCGGCAGGTAGCCGCCGCGGTAGCCGCGGATCCGCTCGGGCGCGCCCGGCATGCCCTCGAAGTCGTCCTTCAGATACGTCGTCAGGATCTCGGTCGACGAGCCGGCTCTGCGCGAAGACGATCGAGCTGCAGGTTGCGCTTGAGGAACTCCGACGCGACGCGCCGCGTCTCGCCGAGATACGACCGCCGGATGCCGAGCTGGTGGTTGACGACCGGCGGGTTGACGAACACGAAGAACTTCTCGCCGCGCGGCGCGCCGCTCTGTCCACCAGCTCGAACGGCTGCTCGGTGAGCCGCTCGGCCAGCTCGCGCGGGTTGGCAATCGTCGCCGACGAGCAGAGGAACACCGGATTCGATCCGTAGTGCCGGCAGATCCGGCGCAGCCGCCGCAGGACGTTGCACAGGTGGCTGCCGAACACGCCGCGATAGGCGTGCAGCTCGTCGATGATCACGTAGCGCAGGTTCTCGAACAGCTTCGCCCAGCGCGGATGGTGCGGCAGGATGCCCGAGTGCACCATGTCCGGGTTGCTGAGCACGAGGTGCGCGCGCGACGCGGATCGTCCGGCGCGCGTCCTGCGGCGTGTCGCCGTCGTAGGTGAACACGCCGATCTGCTCGCCGCGACCGGCCGTCGATCGTCTCGCACATCGCCTGCAGCTCGGCGAGCTGATCCTGCGCGAGCGCCTTGGTCGGAAACAGATACAGCGCGCGGCTCGACGGATCCTGCAGGATCGCGTCGAGCACCGGCGCGTTGTAGCAGAGCGTCTTGCCCGACGCGCGTCGGCGTGATGACGACGGCGTGCCGGCCGGCCAGCGCGTGCTCGATCGCCTCGGCCTGGTGCGTGTAGAGCTGCTCGACGCCGCGCGACGACGAGCGCCGCGTTCAGCCGCGGATCGAGCGCGTCGCGGAAACGGCGCGCAGCTGCGCGGCGACCGCCGGCAGCCGGCGGACCGGCGGTGACGTGAAGATCCGGCGTGTCGGGCCGGTCGACGTCGCGGCCGCCGATGCGCTCGAGCGCCGCATCGAGCGCGCCATCGTGCGGGATCGTGTCGCGGGAAGCATGGCGCGAGCATCGTGCCAGCGGAGGCGAACAAATGGCAAAGGGATCCGTGATGCTAGTCTTCGCCCAGCTCATGAGCTCAGCATCCACCGACCGGACGTCTGCCCGCACCCTCGGCCTGTGGAGCTCGGTCGCGCTCGTCATCGGCATCACCATCGGCTCAGGCATCTTCCGGTCGCCGGCCGGGATCGCGCAGAAAGTGCCCAGCCCGACGCTGATGCTCGCGCTCTGGGTGGTCGGCGGGCTCGATCACGCTGTGCGGCGCGCTCGTCGCTGGCCGAGCTTGCCGCCGCGCTGCCGGAGACCGGCGGCTTCTACGCCTACATCCGCGAAGGGTGGGGCCGCCAGTGCGGCGCTTCTGCTTCGGCTGGGTCGGAGCTCGTGCTGATCCGCGCGTCGGCGCTCGGCGGCATCGCCGTCGTCGTTCGGCGAATACCTGCTGCGCAGCATCGGCGTCGATCCGGTCGAGCACTACATCGCCGCGCGCGCGCTTGTCCGCGGGCGCCATCGCCTTCGCCGCCTGCGCCAACATCATCGGCGCCAACGTCGGCGCGGCCATCGTCGGCGTCTCGACGGCTGGCGAAGTTCTCCGGCGCTGGTGGTGCTCGTCGGCGCGTCGTTCCTGCTCGGCGGCGGCCACGGCGCGAGCCGTGTCGCACCTGACCGCGCGCCGGCGCCGCGGACCGATCGGCATCGGCGCGATGGGCTCGCGCTCGTCAGCGTGCTCTGGGCCTACGACGGCTGGGGCGACCTGTCGTTTGCCGCCGGCGAGGTCAAGGACCCGCAGCGCAACCTGCCGCGGGCGATCATCCTCGGCACGCTGGCGCTGATCGCGATCTACGTGCTGACCAACGTCGCCTACCTCTACGTCGATCCCGATCACGGAGATCGCCAATCCGCGCGACGCCGCTGGTCGCCGCCGACACGATGATGGCGCTGTTCGGCCGGACCGGCGTCGTGCTGGTCTCGGTCTTCGTGATGATTTCGTCGTTCAGCTCGCTGAACGGCAGCATGCTGGCGTCGCCCCGCGTCTTCTTTCGCGATGGCCGACGACGGGATGTTTTTCGAGTCGATCGCGAAGGTCCATCCGCGCTTCAAGACGCCGTACGTCGCGATCCTGCTGGCGGCGGTGCTCGGGATGGCGCTGGTGATGAGCCGCAGCTTCGAGGCGCTGCACCGAGACGTTCGTGCTGGCGATCTGGCCGTTCTACGCGCTGGGCATCGCCGCCATCTACCGTCTGCGCCGGCTGCGGCCCGAGATGCCGCGGCCGTACAAGGCGATCGGCTATCCGGTCGTGCCCGCGATCTTCATCCTCTCGGTCGCCGCGTTCGTCGCTGAACGCGCTCATCCACGAGCCGATTCCGACCGACGATCACGTTCGCGCTGATCCTCGCCGGCCTGCCGGTCTATCAGCTTCGCCGTTCGCGCGAGCGCTGATCTTTTGCACGCTCTTTCGCGTTTTTTGTCTTGATCGCTCGGCGCGTGCACGTGCTACTCTGTTTCTCTCGCGCCGATAGATTCTGCGAGAGGAGTTTGAAGATGGTTGCACGCGAGCCGCGTCCGCGGCGCCGAGGGTTCTTCCTTCACTCGTCCGAAGGCGGCGAACCGGACACCGGCGAACACGAGAACCCCGAAGGGATTCATCGTTCGCGTCCGATTCCCCGGCAACCCGGTCCCGCGCAAGATCGGCCAGCGCGCGTGGCGCATCCGGTCGGCGGCCGATGCCACCGCACCGATGCCGCGACCTCGCCGAAGGGCATGCCGGCGATCAGATCAGGGAGCGTGACTGGCAGCCGTCAACGGTCACACTTGCCCCGCTGATCCAGCTCGCGCGCGCCGACGCGAGGAACGCGACGACCGCCCCGACCTCTTCGGGGCGGCCAAACCGCCCGAACGGCAGCTCGCGGCGGACGAACTCCGCCATCCCGTCGGGATCTTCCTGAACTCGGCGATCCCACGACCCTCCAGGAAAGCGAATCGATCCCGGCGCGACGCTGTTGACGCGGATGTTGTCGCTGCGCCAGCTGCTGCGCCATCGCCTTGGCCAGGCTGATTTCGGCGGCCTTGACGGCGTTGTAGGTCATGCGGCCGCCCGACTCGCGGCCCCAGATCGACGCGATCATCACGATCGCGCCGCCGCCCCGCCGCCGCATCAGCGGCACCGCCAGCCGCGACGCGCGGACCGCGGGAAACAGGGTCTGGTCGAACGACTGCCTGCCACTCGGCGTCGCTGGTGTCGACGATGCCCGCGCCCTTGGCGAGCGCCGACGTTGTTGACGAGGATGTCGAGGCCGCCGAAGGTCTCGACGGTTCGCGAGGATCACGTCGGCGACGCCCTCGGCGGTCGACAGGTCGGCCTGCGACGGCCAGCACCCGGCTCGGCCGCGGCGCCGGCGAGCGTCCGGCAGCTGCGCTGACCGCCTCGGCGAGCGCCGCTTCGCCGCGCGCGCAGATCGTGACGCGGCAGCCTTCCTGACCAGCGCGCGTGGCGCTGGCCAGCCCCAGTCCCTTGCTCGAGCCGGTGACGATCGGCGATCTTGCCGGCGAGTCCGAGGTCCATGCGGCGAGCGCTCACCGTCCGCCGCGGCCGGTCAGGTCGTTCAGCGTCCAGTCGAACGGCGTGTAGACGACCTGGAAGCGTGTTCTTCTCGAGGAATTCCTTCTCGGTCGGCGAGCAGCTTCGGCATGACGAAGGCGATGACCGCGCGCTCGATGGGACTGCGGCTCGCGAACGCCGCCGGCGCCTTGTCGGCGTAGGCGTCGGCGAACTCCTTCGCGCGCCACGAGAAGATCGAACTGGCGCTGACCTTGCCGGTCTCGCGATCGATGCGCGATGCACTGCGCGCGGCGTGACGCACTCCGGACGGCGACGTCGGCGAGCTGCTCCTCGAGGCGCGCCGCGGTGAACGCCTCGCTGCGCAGCCGGCCGCTGCCGACCGCGCCGCGGCCGAGCGCGAAGTAGACCCGCGGGTCGTGGAAGCGTCGGCAGGATCGTCTGCTCGATCTGATCGAGGGTCACGCGTGCGTCCGGCGACGCGATGCGGCAGTGCGCTCGAACGCGCCGGGAATCTGCCGGATGCTCTTGGCCGGATAGCCGGCCGACGCGCCTGGAATCGGATAGTGATCGACGACGGTTTTGAGCACGAGCGCGTTGTAGGCGTTCAGCCAGAACGCCATCTGCTCCTCGCGCGACAGCTTGTCGACCGACGCCGTCGCCAGCTGGGTGACGAAGCCGTCGAGCTTCGCCGCGTTCCGATCTGATGCGCGCGGTAGTAGACGTCGCCGTTGCGGACGTAGAGATCGAGCAGCTGATCGAACGTCTTGGTTCGCGCCGCTCGACGATCCTGCGCGTCGGCGTGCAACCGGCGATGCACGACGAGCGCACGCGCCAGCCAGCGTGAGCGACGTGCGATCGCAGAACGCGCATCGTTCTTCGACTATACCCGATGGCTGAGGAAGCCGCGAGCGCGGCGTTGAACAGATTCGGGCTGCTCGAGAGTTGGACAGGTGGCCGGCGCGAGGAATACGCACCAGCTCGGAGCCGGCGATCGCCGCGCTGCATCTCTTCCGACGCGCGCCGGCGGCGTCAGCGTGTCCTCGTCGCCGACGACGATCAGCGTCGGCACGTGAATCGACGAGAGCAGCGGCGTCGAATCCGGCCGCGTCATCAGCGCGCGAATCGCGCCGGCGATCGACGTCGGCCGAGTTCGCGAGCACGAGCGATCGCACGTGATCCGCCGACCGCCGGCCGCGTGCGCGCGCGTCGTCTCGCCGAGCAGCTTCGGGATCATCTCGTCGGCGACGGCCGACGGCCCCTTGTCCTGAACGACCTGCAGCAGCGAGCTTCGCGCGGCCGCCACGCCTTCCGGCGTGTCGGCCTGCGAGCGCGTGTCGGCGAGGATCGAGTCCCTGCACGTAGCGCGCGGCGAGCCGCAGCAGCGCGAACGCGACGTAGCCGCCCATCGACAGGCCGCCGACCACCGCCTGCTTGAGGTGCAGCGCGTCGAGCAGATCGATGACGTCGCCGGCGTAGTCGTCGACCGACGCCGGCCGGCGGATCGCCGGCGCCGCCGTCGAACGCCGCGCAACTGCGGCGCGATCACCCGCCAGCCGGTCGCCGGCAAGCGCGAGCTGTCCGTCCCACATGCGCGCGTTCAGCGGAAAGGCGTGGAGCAGCAGCAGCGTGCCGCGCGGCCGGTCGCCGGCAGCGCGGCGACGCTTCGAGGTAGCGGAGTCGTCCGATGTTGGGCACGACCTCATTGTCGCCGATAATCTCGGCGATGGCGGTGCCGAGCGGATTCGGCGCTGAATGCGTCCTACGGAGCTGGCTGATTCGGAGTCGGGCTGGGCCGTCGACGGCTCGTGGCTCGCGAGCGCGCTCAGCGGCGCTCCGGCCTTCACCGTGCGCGCGCGAGGACGCCGGTTCGTGCGTCGGCTGCAGACGACCTGATGCGCTCCGCCGACCGACGCGAACGCTGGGCCGGCGCTCGCGGCGCATCGACGCGCCGCGCAGCGACAGGTGAGGCAGCACCTCTCGGCGACGCGTCGTCAGTCCGATGCGTCATGCGTCCGCGACCGGCGGCGAACACCACTGGCGTGCCACTGACCTCCCCGCGATCCGGACGCTGGCCGGTCTTCTTCGCGACGAGCCGCCAGCGACTTCCGCGGCGGTCGTAGTTCGACTTGATGGCGCGCACCGCGGCGAAGAACGCGCTCGCGCACCGCCGGCTCGACGCCGAAGCGATCGATGTAGGCAGTCAGCACCTGGCGGCGATCGTAGTCGGACTGCATGCCGGCGCACGGCGACCAGGACGGCATGCTCGTGCCGTCGGGGCTCAGCGTGTCCGCGGCCGAGGATCTGCTCGAGCGACCACGCGCTTGTCGTAACTCGATTTCGATGTGCGCAAGCGCCGGCAGCAGGGTGTCGCCATCGGCGGCCGTCGCGATTGCGCTTGGTCAGCGCCGAGAGCGCCTGGCGCTGGTCGTAGTCCGACCTCATCGTCGCCATCGCCTGCACGTAGGCGGCTGCCGCCGCTGCGATCGAGCGGCACGTGTGGCCGCGACATGCTCGAGCACCTGGCGGCGGTCGTAGTCGGACTTCATCTGCTGACCGGCGCGCTGCAGGATCGGCTGCACGGAGGCCGAGTCGAGGCGCGGCCACGTCGATGAGCGCGACGAAGATACAGGCGGCGCGCGTAGTCGCCGCCGAGCAGATCGATTTCCTCGAGGACGCCGTTGACGCCCTTCTTCTCGAAGATCGACTTCACGCGCGATTCGGCGCCGATCCCCGACCGCCGCACCATCAGCGGCAGCTGCGTCGCCAGGAACCGCTTCGCTTCGTCGTCCCAGGGCCGCTTCAGTCCTGCCGACGAAGTACGCATGCGTGAGGGTGCCGTTCGACGGAACTGATCTCGACGGTGTGCGGAACGATGGTGCTCCAGTCGCGAAGCGTGAGCGTAGCCGCCGTCGGACAGGCTCTGCACGTCGGTCAGGTCGTCGGTGAACGTCACCGTGCCGTGCAGGCGCACATCGAAGCTGGTGCGTGTCGTCGCTCCACTGCATGTGCCAGTCGCTGCTCGATGACGCGCGAATGCCGCCCGGCGCAGGCGGTGCCGGCGGCGCTGGCGGTGCCGGATGGCGGCGGGCGGCGCTGGCGGCGCAGGTGGAGCCGGCGGCGCTGGGCGCGGTGGTCGGACCGGCGCGGTGCCGGCGGCGCAGGCGGCGCTGGTGCGCCGGCGGCGGCGGAGCTCCGGTGGCGCTGGCGGAGCAGGTGGCGCGGGTGGCGTCGCAGCTCGGCGGAGTCGGCGGATCGGCGCACTGGTGGAACCGGGACGCCTGGCGCCTGCCAGCGCGAACGTCCGATCGGCGGCGCTCGGCCGGACGCCGTCGGCGTCCCGGCCGACGCAGCTGCCACCGCGCAGCGATCTCCACGTGCACGCGCGGTCCGCGCTGCGCGCAACCAGCGCTTCGCGACCGGCAGCGCGACTGCGGTGCGGCAGGTCTCGTGACGCGGAAGCACATGGCCGGTCGCCGAGACGCGCGTATCGCCCTGCGTCCTGATCCACGGCAGGTGCTGGACACGCTCCCGCGCCGGCGGTGAAGACCATCGTCAGCGACGAGCGTGACGGCCCAGCTCGGCGACCGCGGCTCGTCGCTGACCGGCACGCGAAGAATTCGGCGCACGCCGATCGAGCAGCGAGCCGCCGGTCGCCGCCAGCGCCATCGGTTGCCGCCGACGTGCGCCAGGTCTCGAGCTCGGCCAGCGCCTGCGCGTAGCCGAGCGGATCGCCGCAGACCGCGACCGCGATGTCGTCGCAGCAGTGCTCGCGCTCGACGCGAATCCGCTTCGAGATCCACCAGACGGCCGGGTGATAGAAGAGCAGCGTCTCCGCGATCGTCTGCAGCGACGTTGACCGCGTAGTCGTGGCGGCGGATGTGCGCGAGCTCGTGCGCGAGGATCGCTTCGACCTGCGCCGGCGTCAGCGAGGCCAGCGCGGCGATCGGCAGCAGGATCGCCGGCCGCAGCCAGCCGACGACGGTCGGCACGTCGACGAGCGCCGACTCGACGACGTGCGCGCGCCGCCGGAAGCCCGAGCCGATACGCCAGCCGGCGGCACGACGGTCTGCCATCGCGACGAAGTCGGTCGCGAGCGCGATGCTGGTGCAGCCGCCGGACGCGCCACCAGCCGCCGGCCATCCGCGCGAGCAGCAGCACGACGCCGACGAGCCACGCGATGGTGATGACCGGCAGGATGCGATCGAGCGAGCGCGCACGCTCGCGACGCGTCAGGCCGACGCCGCGGTCGACCGGCGTCCGCTGGTCTCGGACGGCCGGCTGACCGGCCGACCCGCGTGCGCCAGTTCCCTGGCGGCGAGGCTCCGCGGCTGCGCGTCGTTCAGCACGAGCGACGGCGCAGGCCGTCGAGCATCGATCGCATCGTCCACATCAGACGCGCGCGTGACGACCGGCGCCGCGAGCATCGCCGCGAGGCCGACGCACGCGATCACGTAGCGGACGCTCGCCGATCGCCGGCGCGCAAGCCGTCAGCAGCGCGCGATGCAGCGGCCGCGATCGCGGCGCCCTGCCACACGAAATGAATCAACGCCCAGCCGGTCGTCTGCAGAAACGGTGTCATCGTGATCCTCCCGGCTTGTCGTCGTTCGCCGCTGGCGCGCCAGCTCCGCGCAGCAGTCTCTTGATCTCGGCGAGGTCTTCCGGCGACGTCTTGCTGGCCGCGAGCGCCTGCAGCACGAGCTTGGCCGCCGACCCGTCGAACGCGCGCTCGAGCAGATCGGTGACGAGCTGGCGCTGCGTCTGATCCTGTGTATACGCCGCGCGTCGTAGACGTGGGTTCGCGCCGCCTTCGTCGCGGACGACGAGCGCCCTTCTCCGTCATGATCTGCAGCAGCTTCAGGATCGTCGTGTAGCCGGCTTCGCGCCCCATGCTCCTCGGCGATCTGGCGGACGGTGCTCGGTCCGCGCGACCACAGCACGGTGAGGATGCCGAGCTCGGCGTCGGTCGGTTTGCGGCGCAGCGCCTTCATGAGCCAGGATTATCTACGACACTCTTCGTAGCTGTCAATACGAATGTTTTCGTAGCGCACGATCGGAAGAACCGCGGAGCTGCAAGAACGCGAGAAACGCTCGCGTCTGCGATCTCTGCGGTTCATTCGTGTCTGCGAAGGACCGCGGCCAGCGTCAGGCTGCCGGTGACGTTGGCGGTCGTGCGGAACATGTCGGGGATGGTGTCCACGGCCAGCAGGATGCCGATGCCATCGATCGGCAGGTTGACCGCGGCCAGCACCGGCACCATCGCGATGATGCTGCCGCCCGGGACGCCCGGCACCGCAAACGAGCTGAGCATCACGGTGAACACGACCGAGGCGAGCTGCGCGGGCGACAGCGTCGTGCCGTACAGCCGCGCCAGGAACAGCACGCCGACCGGCATCGCGACGGCCGCACCGACGCGAAACACCGACGCGGCCAGCGGCAGGATGAACCGCGACACGATCGGCGGCAGATTCGGCGCGCTCGCCGCTCTCGACCATCGCCGGCAGCGCCGCCAGCGACGAGCGCGCGACGCGAACGCCACGGCCTGCGCCGGCGCGCAGAACGACGACGAACGCCCGCGGCGACATGCCGCCCGCGATGATCCCGACGGGATAGAGCAGCACGCCGGCGGCGAGGATCGGTCAGCAGGCACGACCAGGACGATGTAGCGCGATCACGGCGCCCGGCGGCAGCGAGCCCGAGCTTCGACGCGAGCGGCACGGCGAGCGCGAACACGCCGAAGGGCGCGAGCTCGAGGATGCCGGACGACCAGCCGCTGCATCGCGTCGGCGATGCCCTGCGTCACGCGGAGCACGGCGTCGCGCCGCTCCGCGGCGACGCCGGCCAGCGCCACGCCGAACAGCACGGCAGAAGACGATGACCGGGAGCATCGCGCCGTCGGCGGCCGCCTTGATCACGTTGGGCGACACGAGGTCGATGAACCATTGCGCGATCGCCGGCGACGCCGGCTGAAGCGCCGGCGCCGGCCGGTCGCCGCCGTCAGCCGGCCCGCGCAGCGCCATCGCCGCGCCTGATCGATCTGGATCCGCGCGAGCACCGGCGTCGCGATCAACACCGTCGCGACCGCCGTGATGCGATGGCAGCATCACCACGGCGACGGACGGCGCGCGCGCGCCGGCGCGGCCCAGCGCGCCCGACGAGGCCGAGCGATCCCGACGCTCGCGATCAGCATCGACGGCGACCAGCGGGATCACCGTCATGCGAATGAGGTTGATGAAGATCGTGCCGACCGGCGCCACGCACGGCCAGCAGCGTCGCGACGGCAGGCGACGTCGAGCCGGCGAGCGCCAGGCCGAGGCCGAAGCCGGCCAACGAGGCCGATCAGCACGCGCGTGGTCAGGGACATGAAGTTAGAACTTAGAACTAAAAGTGAGAACGTGAAAGTTCAAAGTTTCATTCTAACTTCGAACTTCTCAGCTTCTAGCTGTCCCGAAGGCCGAGAGCGGATCGATCACGCGTCGCGCGCGACGATGGAACGGCGACGGCGAGCAGCGCGACCAGCGCCAGCAGCAGCGACATCGACAGTAGATCAGCGGGTTCGCTGCGCTGACGCCGAACAGCATCGTCGCCATCGATCGCGTCAGCACGAGCGCGCCGGCGACGCCGAGTCGCGATCCCGAGCAGCGTCATCGATCCCGGCCTCGCGCAGCATCGAGCGCGAGCACCTGCCGCCGCGATCGCGCCGAGCGCCATCCGCACGCCGATCTCGCGCGTCCGCTGCGTCACCAGGTACGACATCACGCCGTAGAGCCCGGCCGCCGTCAGGCACCAGGGCGACGGCGGCAAACGCCGACGACGAGCACGAAGTTGAGGCGGCGCGGCGCAATCGAGTCGCCGATCAGATCGTCCATCGCCGACGGACCGAGCCGATCGGCGACCTGCGGATCGACGCTCGTCGACCGCGCGTCCTGAATCAGCGGCGCCACCGAGGCGGCATCGCCGGTCGTGCGGACGACGAGCGTCACCGTCCGCTCGAAGCCTGCGCCGAGCGACGCGAATCGCTGGCGCTGCGGCAGGTACGCCGCCGGATCGGTGTCCGCGTCGAGCCCTGCGTGCCGACGTCGCCGACGACGCCGACGATCTCGCGCCACTCGGTCGTCCGCGGCGCCGATGTCGATCCGCTGGCCCATCGGATCTTCGTTCGGCCAGTAGCGCCGCGCCGCCGCCTCGTTGATGATGACGACGTTCGGCGACGTCTCCGCGTCGTGATCGGTGAACGCCCGTCCGCGCACCAGCGGGATGCCCAGCGTCTGAAAGTATCCGGGCGAGACCAGGCGCGGGTGCACGCGCACCGGGAATCGGCGACTCGCGCCGTGCGGCGTTCGATCGTCAGGTCGAGGCGCGAGTCCGTCGCCGTCGAACGGCAGCGACGTCGTCAGCGCCGACGCGCTGAACGCCGGCAGCGGCGGCCAGCGCTCGAGCACGGCGTCGAAGAGCGCGACCGTACGCGCGTGCTCGCGTATCGCGCGACCGGCAGCGTGACGCGCGATGACGAGCTGCGCCGGCTCGAAGCCGGGCGACACGTTGAGCAGGTTGTTGAAGCTGACGACGAGCAGCGAGGCGCCGGCGAGCAGAACCAGCGACAGCGCGAGCTCGGCGACGACCAGGCCGGCACGCAGCCGCGCGCGCTCCGCGCTGCCGGTGCCGCCGCGCGATTCCTCGTTCAGCGAGACGCCGAGGCGCTGATCCGACGCGGCCAGCGCCGGCAGGACGCCGAAGATCGAGGCCGGTCGACGCAGCGACACCGATCACGCGCGGCGAGCAGCACGCGCACGTCGATGCCGAGCTGATCGATGCCCGGCAGCCCGGCGAAGCTGCGCCGGCAGCAACGCGCGAAGCGCCGACAAGCTCCACGCCGCGAGCGAGCACGCCGGCGGCGCCGCCGGCGGCGGCGATGCACCAGGCTCTCGGTCAGCATCTGCTGCACGAGCCGCCGTCGCGACGCGCCGACCGCGAGTGCGAATCGCAGACTTCCTTCTGCCGCGCCGCCGCTCGCGCCAGCAGCAGCGTCGCGACGTTGGCGCAGGCGATCAGCAGCACGAAGCCGACCGCGCCGAGCACCACCAGCAGCGTCGTCTGCACGTCGCCGACCAAGCGTCTGCGCAGCGGCCGCAGATTCGGGCGCGTGATTCGCGTTCTCCGCCGGAAACTGCTTGCTGCAGCCGCGCGCCGATGATCCGCAGATCCTCGCGCGCGCGCCTGCCGGACGGCACGCCGTCGCGCGAGCCGGCCGATCGTCCTCGAGGAAGTGCGCCGCTCGCAGGCGTGCGGTCGTGGTCGTCCAGCGCGAGCGGCACGACGACGTCGGGCTGCGTCGGCCACCAGAACTGCGCCGGCAGCACGCCGACGATCTCGAACGTCCGTCCGTTCAACGCGACCGTGCGGCCGACGACCGACGGATCGGCGCCGAAGCGCGCGCCGCCACGAGCCGCATCGCTCAGCAGCGACGACGCGGTGGCGGCCGACCGTTTCTTCCTCGGCGCGGAAGTCGCGGCCGAGCGCCGGCGTGACGCCGATCACGTCGAGGAACCCGGCGTCACTGCGAGCGGCGCGCACGCGCTCGGGCTCGCCGTCGCCGGTGAGGTTGTACGGCGCCCGACGGCGACTGATCGTAGCGCCGCCATCGCCGAGAACGAGCGGTTGTCGCGGCGCCAGTCGAAGAAGTCGGCCGGCGCGATCGGTCCGAACCAGCGGCTCTCGCGCGGCCGCTGCTCGCCGAGCGACATCACGTCGATCGGCGCGCGGAAACGGCAGCGGACGCCACAGCACGGCGTCGACGACGCTGAAGATCGCGGTGTTGGCGCCGATGCCGAGCGCCAGCGCGAAGACCGCGACGGCGGTGAATCCCGGCTGCCGCCGCAGCATGCGCGCGCCGAACGCGATGTCCTGTCGAAGTCCGTCCCACATACTGTCCGAACCCTCTCAACTCGTCGCCGATTGGCGGCAGCGGCCGGCCGTGCGCGGCCCGCTCCCATCGGAACGTGACCGCCAGCCGCAGCGACTGCCACCACAGCCACGCGGTCGGCGCGGCGCGGTCCCGCGCCGCTCGCGGATCTCGCAGATACTCCTCGTGCAGATCGCCGGCGATCGGCTCGCGCAGATCGCCCGGGATGAACCGCGCGAACAGCCGCAGCACCAGCGGGAGCTGATCGTTCATGCGCTAGCCCAGCGCGTTTCGAGGCCGCGCCACAGCGCGACCAGCGCGCGGCGGCTTTCCTTCAGCGCCTCGACCGCCCGCGGCCGCAGCGCGTAGTAGCGCTTGGCGCGGCCGCCGCGCTCCGGCGTCGGATCGGCGAGGCGCGATTTCAGGTAGCCCTTGGTCTCCAGGCGATCGAGCGTGATGTAGATCGATCCGCGCGAGACGTCGCGCCCGGTGCAGCGCGCGATCTCGTCGCGCACCGGCACCGCGTAGGCGTCGTCGCCCAGCCGCATGATCGCGAGCAGCACCATGTGCTCGAACTCTCCGAGGTTGAGACGTCGGTCATGCGCCATGAGTTCAAATGCTGACATAGTAAGCAATCCGAAGTCAAAACGGGCGTAAGATGCCCGACGCAGGAGGCTCCCATGACACGCAGACGCACCGGCCGGCTCACGATCACGGCGATCCTGGTCGCTCTGGCTCTGGCGGTGTCGCCGTCGGCGATCACGCCGCCGAAGATCGCGTTCACCGACACGAAGCTGACGAACGGCCTGCGGCTGATCGTCGCCGAGGATCACGTCGCGCCGGTGTTCTCGATCGCCGTGATCTACAACGTCGGCTCGCGCGACGAGCGGCAAGGGCCGCACCGGCTTCGCGCACCTGTTCGAGCACATGATGTTCAAGGGCTCCGAGAACGTCGGGCCCGGCGAGCACTTCTACACCATCTTCAGCAACGGCGGCACGATGAACGGCACGACGAACAAGGAGCGCACGCTCTACTTCGAGACGATGCCGGCCAACCAGCTCGACGCGGCGCTGTTCCTCGAGGCCGACCGCATGCGGTCGCTCGCGATCGTCAAGGACAACCTCGACAACCAGCGGAACGCGGTGCAGGAAGAGCGCCGGCTGCGGCGTCGACAACCAGCCGCTACGGCCGCACGTTCGAAGCGGTCGACGAGCTCGCCTTCGACAATCGCCGCCTACAAGCACTCGGTGATCGGATCGATGGACGATCTGAACGCGGCGTCGGTCGAGGACGTCGCGGCGTTCTTCAAGACCTACTACGCGCCGAACAACGCGATCATCGCGGTCACCGGCGACGTGACGACCGCGGCGACGCTCGGGCGTCGCGCGCAAGTACTTCGAGTCGATTCCGTCGCAGCCGGCGCCGCCGGCGGTCGACGTCACCCAGCCGCCGCAGCAGAGCGAGCGGCGGCTCACGCTCGACGATCCGCTGGCGCGGCTGCCGCGGCTCGACATCAGCTACCGCATTCCCTCGGACCTCTCGCCCGACGGCGACGCCGATCGACGTGCTGAGCCATGGTGCTCGCCGGCGGCCGCAGCTCGCGCTTCTACGAGACATCGTCCGGCAGAAGCAGCTCGCGGTGAACGTCGGCGCGTTCGCGCCCGACAGCCGCGGCCCGCGCCTGCTGCGGATCATCGCGACGCCGACGCCCGGGCAAGCCGGTCGAGCGATCTCGAGGCGGCGATCGACGCGGAGATCGAGCGGATCAAGAGCGGCCCGATCGCCGAGCTGGGAGATCGACAAGGCGCGCAACATCGCGCGCCGGCAGATGGTCGGCGAACCTCGGCAGCTCGCTGTCGCGCGCGATCCAGCTGGCGGAGAACGCGCTGATGTTCGACGACCCGGGCCGGATCAACACGCGACTACGAGCGGCTCGCGCAAGGTCACGGCCGCCGACGTGCAGCGCGTCGCGAAGCAGTACCTCACGCCGCGACAACCGGACGCGTCGTCGTCACGCAGCCCGGCGCCGCCGGCGCCGAAGGGAGGCGCTGTGATGCGCGCGCCGGATCGTCGCTCGTGTCGCTGGCTCGCCGTCGCTCGCGCTGGCTCGCGGCCGCCGGCGCCCTGCGCGCGCAGGATCAGCCGTCGCCGACGCAGGGCGTCGTGCAAGAAGGGCAAGGTGCCGGTCTCGCGCGAGATCCTGAAGGTCAAGCTGCCGAAGGCGGCGGAGGCGGACCTGCCGAACGGCGCTGCACCTGATGGTGCTCGAGGATCACCGGCTGCCGCAGGTCTCGTTTCAGATCTTCATTCCCGGCGCGGGCGGCTACTACGATCCCGGCCGATCGGCCGGGCCTCGCGTCGTTCGTCGCGGCGCTGATGCGCGAAGGCACCGCGTCGCGGACGTCCGAGCAGATCTCGCAGCAGCTCGAGGTGATGGCGGCGACGCTCAACGTCGCGCGCGGGCGCGTCGGGCCTGGAGGCGACGATCTCCGGATCGTGCCTGAGCGATCAGTTCGATCGGCCTGATCGACCTCGACGGCCGACGTCCTGCTCCACCCGTCGTTCCCGGACGAGGAGCTCGGCGCGCTACAAGCAGCGGACGCGCGCCGGGCTCGACGCAGCAGCGGGCGAACCCGGGCTTCCTCGCGGCGGAGATGTTCAACCGCGGGCGTCTACGGCACGCACCCGGCGGCGCGCGTCGTCGCCGACGCGTCGCCGCGCTCGACAAGGCGACGCGCGATGCAGCTGGCGGCGTTTCACCGCGCGCACTACGCGCCCGATCACGCCGGGCTCGCGATCGCCGGCGACATCTCGATGGCCGAGGCGCGGAAGCTGATCGAGCGCGAAGCTGGCGGGCTGGACGAAGCCGGGACGTCGGCCGGCGGCGGTGTCGGATCCGAGCCGGCGCTGACCGGCGCCGAAGATCTATCTTCATCGCGCGGCCCAACTCGGTGCAGACCAACCTGATCGTCGGCACGCAGGCGATCGCGCGGACGCAGCGCCGACTACGACGTGCTGTCAGGTGATGAACAAGGTGATCGGCGGCGGACCGACCGGCCGGCTGTTCATTCATCTGCGCGAAGAGAAGGGCTACACCTACGGCGCCGGCAGCACGCTCGAGCGCGCCAGCGTATCGCGGCGACTGGTCGGCGTCGACCAGCGTCCGCACCGAGGTGACCGAGCCGGCGCTGCGCGATCTGCTCGGCGGAAGTCGCGCTGCTCGCGCGACCAGCCGGTCTCGGATCAGCGAGCTCGAGCGACGCCAAGCGATCGATGATCGCGTCGTTCGCGCTGTCGCTCGAGTCGCCGGCGCAGCTGCTGAACCTCTACGTCACGCGGTGGCGCTACAAGCTGGCCGGCCGACTACTGGGATCGGCTACCCGGAGCGGCGTGTCGGCGGTGACGCGCGCAGCAGATTCAGACGGCGGCCCGCACCTATCTCGCGCCGAACCGGATGCAGATCGTGGCGGTCGGCGATCCCGCCGCGGGTCGCCGACACGCTGCAGAAAGCTCGGCGACGGTCGAGACCTACGACGCCGACGGCAAGCCGCGTTCTAGTCGCTTAGTTGTTGCCGCGTCCGCGGCCGGCCATGGCGCGCTCGGTCGACGGCGGCACGAGGCCCTTGGTCCGCAGATACGCGTAGGCGGTGCCGGCGATCTCGTTGCCGTGCACGATCACGCCGTAGAGCGACGCCGCGCGCGTCTGCTCGTTCTGGCCCGGCCTTCACCATCTCGGTCGCGTTCGCGTCGGTCGACGTCCGCGAACGCCTTGTCGCACAGCGCGAACGAGTCGGCGAGCGCCTTGGTGAGCTCGGCCTTCGTCTTCAGCTCCTGCTCGAGGTTCTTGCCCGCCATCGGGTTCGGCACGCCGGTCAGACCCGAGCACTGGCCGAACTGCGCCTGCGCGATGTGCGCGATCAGCTGCCCGTAGGTCCGCGCTTCGGGCATCGATCCGACCTTGAAGCGCGTAGTCGGCCTCCGGCATCTTCTCGGCGGCGGCGGTGAAGTTCGCCTTGATGCCGGCGTAGCCGCGCTGCGAGGCTGGTGGCGAGGCCGATCTTCTGGCCGGCGGCGGGCGGCTGCGAGTAGACGCGTCGGACGCGACGAGCAGGACGGCGGCCGAGGCGAAATACATGACGCGCTTCATCGATAGTCTCCTTGAAAGGAAAGAACAGACAACAGATCACTCTACTAGAGTTGCAGTTCCTTCCGCAGCACCGTTTTCAGCACCTTGCCCGCGCCGCTCAGCGGCAGCGGCTCGGTGCGCGACACTGACCGTTCGCGGACACTTGTAGCCGGCGATCAGCTGCCGGCAGTGCGCCGATGATCTCGGCCTCGGTCGTCGTCTGCCCGGGCTTGCAGCGCGACCACCGCGTGGACGCGCTCGCCCCACTGCTGCGTCGGGCACGCCGATCACCGCGCACATCGCCACCGCCGGGTGCTGAGCAGATCGCGTTCTCGACCTCGGCCGAGTAGACGTTCTCGCCGCCGGTGATGATCATGTCCTTGATGCGATCGACGACGAAGACGAAGCCCGTCGTCGTCCATGTAGCCGCCGTCGCCGGTGTGCATCCAGCCGTCCGCGCAGCGCGTCGGCGGTCTGCGTCGGGCTGGTTCCAGTAGCCCTGCATCACGTTGGGCCGCGCACGACGATCTCGCCCGACCGTGCCGCGCGGCACCTCGCGGTCCTCGTCGTCGACGATGCGGATCTCGACGCCGAGCGCGGCGCGTCCGGCCGCACGCAGCTGGCCGAGCTCGCGGCCCTTCGGCCGCGTGGTAGTAGCGCCGGCGACAGAACGGTCGCGACCGGCGCCAGCTCGGTCATGCCGTAGGCCTGCATGAAGCCGCACGCCGGGCAGCGCGCTCGATCGCGCGCCGCAGCACCGCTTCGGAGATCGGCGAGCCGCCGTAGATGCAGCGCTTGCAGCGACGTCAGGTCGTAGTTCGGCGATCGCCGGGCGGTCGACCATCATGCTGATCATGGTCGGCACCAGCATCGACGTGTCGTCACGCGTCGCGCTCCGGATCGTCTGCAGCACCGTCAGCCGGATCGAAGCGCCGGCACGAACGAGTGCGTGCCGCCCGCCATCGTCACGCTGAACGTCGCCGAGCAGTCGGCGAGATGGAACATCGGCGCGGCGTGCATGTAGACGGTGTCCGGTGTCGAACGGCGCCGCCGCCAGCATGTTCATCGCGTTGGCGACGATGTTGCCGTGCGTCAGCATGACGCCCTTGGACGCCGCCGTGGTGCCGCCGGTGTAGAAAGATGCCGTACGAGATCGCCGCGCGCGACGGCTCGGCAGCGTCGCACCGGTGCGGCGGCGTCGATCGCCGCGTCGAGCGACGTGCGTGCCGGCCGGCGCGGCGCCGGCGCCGCAGACACCAACACCGCGCGCACCGTGCGTGAGGCTGCGGCATCAGCGCCGGCAGCATCGCCGCGAACGTCTCGTCGACGACCAGCGCCGACCGCGCCGGCAGTCGTTGATGATCGCGACCAGCTCCGGCGCCGCGAGCCGGGTGTTGAGCGGACGACGAGCGCGCCCGCCCACGGCGCGCGCGTAGAAGTATTCGAGATAGCGTCGCCGTTCAGCGACAGGATCGCGACGCGATCGCCCGGCTGGACGCCGGCCGCGCGCAGGACGCCGGCGAAACGCGAGACGCGATCCCGGAACTCGGCCACGTCCGGCGCCGTCGCCGTCGATCGTCGCGACACCGCGCGGGTTGATCTGGCACGCGCGCCTCAGGCCCTGCAGCACGGACATCGATCCTCCGGGCGGAGATTCTAAGCCACAATCGCGCGCAGCGCATCGACCATCGTGCGGATACGGCGTGTGGTTTCCGCAGTCGCGGTCTCGAGCTCACGCGGGCGCGAAAGATATTCATTTCGAAAACGCCGCCGTCTGTTTAGACTCCCGCGGACGGAGCAGGGATGAAGAAACCAGCCGATCCGAGGCCGAGGGTTCCGAAAGCGTCGCGGCCGCACATGCCCGGCTACGGCATGCCGACGGAACGAAGGGGCTGCTGCCGTGGGCGTGGGCCGAGGAGCGGCTGCCGCACTCGCACAACTACTACCTGATGACCGTGCGGCCCGATGGCGACGCCGCACGCGATGCCGGTGTGGGGCATCTGGGTGGACGGACGGCTTCTACTTCAGCACCGGCGCGTCGAGTCCGGTCAAGGGCGCGCAACCTTGCCGCCAGCACGTCGTGCGTCGTCTGCACCGACAATCCCGGCCGAAGCGGTGATCGTCGAAGGCACGGCGTCGCCCGCTGGCTGACGGCGCGCGGATCTCCGAGCCTCTCCCGCACTACGCCCGGAAGCTACGTCGTTCACGCTGGATCCGAAGATGGGGTCCGATCTTCGAAGTTCGTCCCAAGGTCGTGTTCGGCCTCCGCGAAGAGACGTTCAAGGCGGCCACGCGGTGGACGTTTTCCTGACGCCCCGCGGATCAGATGACGCTCGATGATTTCAGGCGACGCTCACCGACGCGACTCCGCCGTCAGTGTCGCCGCTGCTGCTGGCGCTCTGGCACGACGCACGCGGCGAGTTAGGGACAAGCGCACGCGCTCGCGCAGGATGTGGACGATGCCTCGGGCGCGTGGGTGCATGCATATCTGCACCGCAAGGAAGGCGATCTGGGAACGCCGGCTATTGGTAGCCTGCCGCGCGAACCAGCCGATCGGCGACCGATTCGCTCGACGCGGAGTGGACGCGCATCGTCAAGCGCATCAGCTGCAGCTGGACAAACGGGTGAGTTGGTGAGGCTGCTCGTATGATTCCCGAGACCGTGGCGGCGCTGAACGTCAAACAGGCGGTCCCGTTCTTCAGCGTCACCGACATCACCGCCTCCCTGGCTCTCTCTACGTTGACGGGCTCGGGTTCCACGATGACCCAGCAATGGGTGCCGGACGACCGCATCCGCTGGCGCTGGCTCGAGCTCGGGAATGCCGCACTGATGCTGGCAGGAGCATTGGCGAGACGGGACGGCCCGCGGTGCGCGCTCGGCAGGGAACGCTCGGCTCAGGAGTGTCGCTGTGTGTTTCATGTGCGCCGACGCGCTGGCCATCTACCACGACGTCACGTCGCGGGGATTCTCGGGCGTCGGCGAGGCCGTTCGTCGGCAACGGTCTCTGGGACGTCGCGCCTCAAGGATCCGGACGGCTACCACCTGCACTTCGCAAGCCCGGACGGACGTGCCCGAGGAGACGATCTCACTCCAGGGTGAAGCTCGCAGTCGGCGAGCTGGCGAGTTGGTATTGGCGAGTTGGTGAGTTGGTGAGTTGGTGAGTTGGTGAATTGGTGAATTGAAGCGGAGACGTGGCTAAATGAGCTGGTAGTGTCCGGCTTTACGGACCGGGCCGACGCGGGCGCGGTCACCGAGTGAAGATTCGACCAGAAAAAGGCGGGTCCCGAAGGACCCGCCTGCTTGCTTACCGACGATCTACTGCGTGCCTGCGAACTCCGCGGTTTCTTGTTTCCTGTGATCCGCCAGCCCCCAGCCCCCGGTTCCCAGTCCCTACGCACATCCGGAGGTGTTGCCGCAGTTGCTGCACTTGTAGCAGGCGCCGCTGCGGATCATGATCGAGCCGCAGGTCGAGCACGGCGGCGCGTCTTCCTGGTTCTGGATCGTCGAGATACGGGTTCGCCGCCGCCGGCGTCGGCGCGGCCGCGGCGCGTCGGACGACGAGCGTCGAGCTGTCTCGTCGCGGCTGGCCGCGTTCTCTCGAGCTCGCGGCCGTTCACGCCGGCGTGGAACTGCGCCTCGTTCGACAGGAACTTCGCTCGCCAGCCACCGGAAGATGTAGTCGACGATCGACTTCGCGAAGCGGATCTCCGGGTTGCGCGTCATCCCCGACGGCTCGAACCGGACGTGGCTGAACTTGTCGACCAGCGCCTGCAGCGGCACGCCGTACTGCAGCGCGTAGGAGATCGCCTGCGCGAAGCGCGTCGGCGAAGCCCGAGATCGTCGAGCCTTCCTTCGCCATCACGAGGAAGATCTCGCCCGGCTGGCCGTCCTCGAACAGGCCGACCGTGATGTAGCCCTCGTGGCCCGCGATGTCGAACTTGTGCGTGATCGCCTGGCGCTCGTCGGGCAGCTTGCGGCGGACCGGGCTGCGTGACGAGCTGACGCCGCGGCCTGCGGCGCGATCTCGGCCGCGCGTCTTGTCCCTCGACGTGTTGAGCGGCTGCGTCCGCTTGCTGCCGTCGCGGTAGATCGAGATCGCCTTGGCGCCCAGCTTCCACGACTGGATGTAGGCCTGCATGATCTCCTCGACGGTCGCTTCCTTCGGCACGTTGACCGTCTTCGCTGATCGCGCCCGAGATGAACGGCTGCGTCGCGCCCATCATCTTGATGTGGCCCATGTAGTGGATCGACCGCTGGCCCTTCGCCGCCTTGAACGCGCAGTCGAACACCGGCAGGTGCGAATCCTTCAGCGCCGGCGCGCCTTCGATCGTCTCGTTCTTGTCGATGTAGTCGATGATCGCGTCGACCTGCGGCTGGCGTGTAGCCGAGCTTGCGCAGCGCCATCGGCACGGTCTGGTTGACGATCTTCATCAGCCCGCCGCCGACGAGCTTCTGTATCTTGACGAGCGCGATGTCGGGCTCGACGCCCGTGGTATCGCAGTCCATCATGAAGCCGATCGTGCCGGTCGGCGCGAGCACGGTCGCCTGCGCGTTGCGATAGCCGAACTGCTCGCCCAGCTCCACCGCATCGTCCCACGACGCTCTTGGCGGCGGCATACAGATCGGACGGCACGTTGCGCGCGTTGACGTCGCGCATCGCGTCGCGGTGCTTCCGCATCACGCGCAGGAACGGCTCGCGGTTCTTCTCGTAGCCCGAGAACGGCCCGCCGTGATCGCGCGCGATCCGCGCCGACTGCGCGTACGCCTCGCCGGTCATCAGCGCCGTCAGCGCCGCGGCGTAGTCGCGGCCGGCGTCGCTGTCGTAGGGCAGGCCGCGCGACATCAGCAGCGCGCCGAGGTTCGCGTAGCCGAGGCCGAGCGGCCGGTAGGCGTGGCTGTTCTTGCTCGATCGCCGGCGTCGGATAGCTCGCGTTGTCGACGATGATTTCCTGCGCCGTGATGAGCGTCCGGATCGCCGCCTTGTAGGCGACGACGTCGAACTCGGCGTGCGGATCGTCGCCATTCACGAACTTCATCAGGTTGATCGACGCCAGGTTGCACGCCGAGTCGTTCAGGAACATGTACTCGGAGCACGGATTGCTCGCGTAGATGCGATCCGTGTCTCGGGCAGGTGTGCCACTCGTTGATCGTCGTGTCGAACTGCATGCCCGGGTCGCCGCAGACGTGCGTGCCCTCGGCGATGAGGCGCATCAGGTCGCGCGCCTTGTAGGTGTCCATCACCGGTCGCCGTCGCGCGACCGCGTGCGTCTCCCACACGCCGTCGTCGAGCACCGCGCGCATGAAGTCGTCGGTCACGCGCACGCTGTTGTTCGAGTTCTGGAAGAACACCGACGAGTACGCCGGGCCGGTGAACGAGCCGTCGTAGCCGGCGTCGATGAGCGCCCACGCCTTCTTCTCTTCCTCGACCTTGCAGTTGATGAACTCGACGATGTCCGGATGATCGGCGTCGAGGATGACCATCTTGGCTGCGCGGCGCGTCTTGCCGCCCGACTTGATGACGCCGGCAAACGCGTCGTAGCCCTTCATGAACGAAACCGGGCCCGACGCCGTGCCGCCGCCGGCGAGCAGCTCCTTCGACGAGCGGATCGGCGACAGGTTGGTGCCGGTGCCGGATCCGAACTTGAAGAGCATGCCTTCGGTGCGGGCCAGCGACAGGATCGAATCCATCGTGTCCTGCACCGAGTTGATGAAGCAGGCGGAGCACTGCGGCGCCTTTCTCGAAGCCGCAGTTGAACCAGACCGGGCTGTTGAAGGCGGCCTTCTGGTAGACGAGGATGTGCTTCAGATCGTCGCTGAACGCCTGCAGATCCTCGTCGCTCGCGAAGTAGCTTGTTCGCTTGCGGCCCCACTCGGTGATCGTGTCGACCACGCGGCCGATCAGCTGCTTGACGCTGCGCTCGCGCTCCGGGCGTGCCGATCTGGCCGCGGAAATACTTCGAGACGACGATGTTGGTGGCCTGCTGCGACCAGGACTTCGGAATCTCGACGTCGCGCTGCTCGAACACCAGCTCGCCGCGCTCGTTGCCGATCAGCGCCGCGCGGAGCTCCCACTCGACCTCGTCGAACGGATCGACGCCCGCCTCGGTAAAGAAGCGGGGAAGACCAGACCGGTCGCCGCCTTCTTCCGCGCCTCGTGACAGACTCAGACCTCGGCAGGCCCGGAGCCGAATGGGTTCCACCCGTTTCGACCGGCTGCTGGCCGGCACCGGCGGCTTGATAGGCTGCGCCTTCCTTCATCTCTCAACTCCGTCTTCTGACCGATCGCACGCCCGCCCCTGGCAGCAATCTGACGCGGTTTCAGTCCCTGTATGTGACTTTCGTGGAATAACGCGTGTCTGGAAAACCCCGGCACGGTCGACTGAGACCTGGGAAGTCTCGCGGTTGCGCTGCTCTTCTGCGTTACGGCGCATCAATATGAGCCCAGGTCCCCGTGTTTGTCAAGCGTGTAAACACTACATATTGTGCCTGCTCTTTTAGGGCAGACGCGCAAGATGTGGACGCCTAGCGGCCGGCAGAGCTGTCGAGGCGAGGGTGTTGCGGCTTTTTCGGCGAGGTTCGCCGCAAATACGAGATTTTTTTCCCGCAGCGTCCTGCGCCTGGCTGATGAAACGCTTCGCCTGATCGTATTGCGCGTCCGCGCATCGGCATTGAGCGCGCGGTAGTCGACTTCTGTTCGAGGTTCGTCGACGCGCTCGTCAGCGCTGTATCGCGGATGGTCCTGTTCGACCTTCGCCTGACGAACCGCTCGGCGTGGTCTTGCAGCGTCGTCGCGCAGTCACGCGGCTCGTCGGCCGGCCGCGGCGGTTCGCGGCTGACGCCGGTGTCTCGTGCGCGGCGGCTCGGGACGCGTTCGGGCCGCTGCGCGTTTGCGGGCGCTGGCCGCGGACGCAGGCGGTGCCGCGGGCGCTGCCGGCTCCTCGACCGGTGTCACGACCGGAGGCGGCGGCTCCGGCTTCGGTCGGTCGCTCGACGTTGCGCGGAGGCGGCATCGGCACTTCGAGGGCAGGCAGTGCTCTGGGTCGCTTTGGCCCGGCATGCGTTCGTGCATCCAGCCGCGATAGGCTCCGCCAACAGACACAACACGAGCGCAAGGAAGATCTTCATGCGCCTCATGCCTCACAGTAGAAAGACCGTAAACGTCGTGCCCTTCCCGTGGTGTTGACTGTACTCTATCTCACCATCGTGCATCTGGACCGTGCGATAGACCATGCGAAAGCCCGATGCCGCCGCCGTGACGCGTGTCGTGAAATACAGATCGAAGATCCGTTGCAAGTGCTCCGGCTGGATACCGACGCCGGTGTCGGTGAAGCGCGATCGGCGACGCGGCGGCCGCGCGACCGACTCGCACTCGATGCGCAGCGATGCCGCCGTTTGGCATCGCCTGACAGGCGTTGAGCGCCAGGTTGAGAAACGCCTGGCGCAGCATCGCCGGATCGCCGTTGACGTCGGCGGCGCGCCGTCGCACGACGACGAGCACCTGAACGCTCGGCGCGCGTCGGCCTCGGGCCGCAGGATCGGAACGACCTCGTCGAACAGCGACCGCAAGCGCGACCGGCTGCAGCTTGAGATCCTCGGGACGGCGTGAACTTGAGGAAACCCTGCACGACTTCATCGAGCCGCCGGATTTCGGCGGCGATCACGTCGACGTGCTGACAGCGCTCTGCCGGATCCGCGTCGGATCGCCGCGGCGGCGGCCGCAACCGCCGCCGCCGCCCTGCGCGCGCGAGCGCTCCGCCCGCGTCCGCGCGAGACGCGGCGCGCTGGAACTGCTGCCGCAGCAGTTCGAGGTGAATCATCATCGCGTTCAGCGGGTTCTTGACCTCGTGCGCGACGCCGGCCGACAGGCGGCCGAGCGCGGCGAGCTTGCGCGAGTACCGAATCGTCGACTGCACCTGGCTGAGATACTCGAGGTTGCGCGCGATCAGCATGACGCCGACGAGATCGCCGCTCGGCATCGTTCACCGGGTGGCGTCATGATCAGACGCTCGCCCTGCTCGCCGTCCTCGACCGCGAACGCCGCCGACGACGGCCCGCGCGACTGCCGGCTCGACGAGCGTCTGCTCGGACGAGCCGCCGCAGCGCGTGATCCGGCGGCAGACAGTCGCGCGAGCGCGCACCGCCTGCGACGCCATCGGCAGCAGCGCGCTGCATGCGCGGGGTTGGCGAACAGCAGCTCGCCCGTCGGGTTGACGATCGCGACGGCGTCTTCGAGGTGCTCGACCGCCGACTCGAGGTTGGCCACCTGGCCGGCCATCTGCGATCGATCGGCCGACAGCTGCGCGCTCACCGTGTTGAAGAACGTGCCGAGCTCGCCGAACTCGTCGTCCTGATCGAGGTCGAGCCGCACGCCGAACTCGCCGCGGCCGAGCCGCGTCAGCCCGCTGCGGATCACGTGGATCGGCCGCAGCAGCAGCTGCGCCGAGCAGCCATCGCGCCGAAGCACCGCGATCGCCAGCGCGACGCAGCGCCGATCACGCAGCGACGGCCCGAGCGACGCGTCGAGATCGCTGCCGGATCAGCAGCGTCGAGACGCCGATCACGGATCGAGCCGAACTCGGTGTCGCCGAGCAGCAGCGGCTCGCCGGTACTCGAGGTTCTGCCCCTGGCCCGGATAGATCGCGAGAGCTGCGACAGACGGCGAGCTCGCGATCAGATCCGTCGAGGTTCGCCGCCCGCCGGACAGCAGCTGCCCTTCGAGCGCGGGATCGGCGTGCGCGACCGCCAGCGCCGTGGTGATCGACGATCGCCGCGAAGGTGACGTTCTTCGCGTAGAGGCTCGACTCGAGAATCGACCGCAGCCCCGGATCGGTCGCGAGTGCCTGCAACGGGATCGCGGCTGCCGCCGCACGACCTCGCAGCGCGCGGTGGAAAATCGCGTTGGCGAGCAGCTCGGCACGCGACTTGCTCTCCTCGAGGCTGACGCTGCGCGAGCCTCGCCAGGTGCATCAGGCTCAGGCCTGCACGACCACGGCGCCGACGATCGGACGTGACGCCTAAGACCTGCTTGCCTTTGATGCCCAAGCGCATAAGCCGCCTGGACTGCGCGGCGCGCGCTCGTGGCCTCGACTCCCGCCCTACTCCTTCTTATTCGGCCGGAGTCTGCAGCTTGTTCAGCTTGTTGTGCAGCGTCTTCAGGCTGATGCCGAGAATTTCCGCGGCGCGCGTCTTGTTGTCGCGCGTGTGCTCGAGCGTCATCAGGATCAGCCGGCGCTCGGCCTCTTCGACCGTCGTGCCCGGGCCGAGCGACAGCTGCGGCTGATGCTGCGGCGCCGGCTCGTCGGTCAGCGAGCGGCGGCAGATGCTGCGGCTCGATGAACTGGCCCGGCGCGAGGATCGTCGCGCGCTCGATCACGTTGCGCAGCTCGCGCACGTTGCCCGGCCACGAGTACTGCTCGAGCATGCGCATCGCCTGCTGGTCGACGCCGGCGATCGACTTCTGGTTGCGCGCGTTGAACTCGTTGATGAACGCCTGGATGAGCAGCGGCAGATCCTCCTTGCGCTCGCGCAGCGGCGGCAGCCGGATGGCGAACACGTTCAGGCGGTAGTACAGATCCTCGCGCAGCTTGCCCTTCTGCACCGCTTCGAGCGGATCGATGTTGGTCGCCGCGATCACGCGGACGTCCACCGACTGCTCCGTGCCGGCCGCCGAGGCGGCGGAACGTGCGCTCCTGCAGCACGCGCAGCAGCTTCACCTGCGTGGCCGGCGTCATCTCGCCGATCTCGTCGAGGAACAGCGTGCCGCGATCGGCCAGCTCGAAGCAGCCCTGCGCGGCGGTCGGCGGCGCCGGTGAACGCGCCCTTCTCGTGGCCGAAGATCTCGCTCTCGAGCAGCGTCTCGGGAATCGCCGCGCAGTTGATCGGCGACAAACGGGAACGTCGCGCGCGGACTGAGCTGGTGGATCGTCTGCGCGACCAGCTCCTTGCCGGTGCCCGACTCGCCGGTGATCAGCACCGACGCGCGTCGTCGGCGCCGCCTGCTCGATCACCTGATAGATCTTCCGCATCTCGGGCTGTTGCCGATCATCGGCCCGAACGTGCCGTGCTCGCGCAGCTGGCGCCGCAGCGCCTTCACCTCGCGCAGCGTCTCCAGCCGCTCGACGATCTTGTCGAGCAGGATCTTCAGCCGCTGGATGTCGACCGGCTTGGTCGAGGTAGTCGTAGGCGCCTTCCTTCATCGCCTCGACCGCCGTCTCGACGGTGCCCTGCGCCGTGAGCAGCAGCGTCGGTGACGTCCGCGCCCTGCTGACTGCAGCGCGCGCAGCAGCTCGAGCCCGTCCATCCGGGGCATCACCAGGTCGGTGATGACGATCGCCGGCCGGAAGCTCGTGACCTTCTGCGAGCGCGTCCTCGCCGTCGACGGCCGACTCGGCGATGAAGCCCCAGCTCTTGACGAGCTGTTCGAGGCCCGACGCGCGCCGCCGCGTCGTCCTCGACGATAAGGACGCGCTCGGCGGCCGTCTGAGAAGACTGCGCGCTTCGACTCTGTTCCGGCGATATCGCGCGAGCAGGCTCATCGTACGACCTCTTCTCCTCACACCAGTGTCATTTTTACATTCTGGGCGCCGGGCGCGAGCCGATGGCCAGCGATGAGGACAATTTTCGTGGCCTACATCCGCTGGCGAACGACCCTTGCAGCGATCGCCAGATAGAGCTGCGGACGAAATGCGACTGTCAGGCCGTTGAGCGCAGACTGCTGGCCAGCCGCGGTTGCCGCCGGCTGCAACCACGTCGACGCGACTGAAACTCCGCGGCAACGGGCCCGCGACGTCCGGTCATGCGGGCTGGCTCCTGCCCCGCGCAGTACCGTGGCTGCGTTCTGGACGACGCCGGCGGCGTCGCGAGGAATGACGATTCCCGCCGGCACGCAGCCTCGGCGATCGCGCTGGACACAGCCGGTTGGCTCCGACACGAGCCGCGTCGAGCAGCTGGCGGTCGCCGCGCACGCCGGACCCGGCCGGTTCGCGATGGAGGGACAGACGGGCGCTGGCGGCAGGATCGCGCGTCACCGGCGTGTCGTCACCGACGCCACGCGCGTCGGCCAAGGTCAAAGCGGACGCGCGCACGTCGCGGTCCAGTTCAATCTCGATCACCCCCATGGCGGCGACGAGCGCTACACGATACGGACGGCATCGCTGGGACGCACGGCGGAGGCGACGAAACAGAAGCGACGCCCTGGAGATTGGCGCGCGCCGCGTGCAGGCGGCGCGATTATCGGCGCGCTGGTTGGCGGCAAGGAAAGGCGCGGCTCGTAGGAACCGCGATCGGCGGCGGCGCCGGCACGGCAGCGGTACTCTCGACGCGCGGCAAGGAAGTCCATCTGGCCGAGGGCGCCGCGCTGACGGTTCGTTTGACGGCGCCGGTCACGGTGGTGGGAAGGGGCTGAGCGGACTGGGACGTGCGATACATTAACGTCGCGTGTTTCCCGACTCGAACGGCCAACCCCTCGGCGCCAGTGACCCGGCAGCCCCGCGAGACGTCGAGCGCATGTCTGCGGCTCGGGTCGTCGCCCTCATCGAGGTGCTGTTGTGCTCCGACGTCGTGACGCAGTTCGCCATCGGCGGAACGCTGCCGGCGCTTCGGGGCACCAAGCGAGGAGGCCCGATGGCCAGCTGAGCGTCGGCTACGTCGTCGCGCTCCGCCGGTGACGCGGCGCTTCTTCTCGGCCTGATCCTCGCCTTCCTCTACGCGCACGGCGAGCGTCCACGCGACGTGTTCTTGCGGCTGGCGCCCGATCCTTTCAGAAGCGGTGTTCGGCTTGTGGCTCGCTGCCGCCGCCTTCGGCATGGCCGCCGCGTGTCATCCTGACCGTCCGGCGCTTTGCGCCGTCGCTGCACAACGTCGAGGCCAATCCGCTGCAGGGGCTGCTGGGCACGCCGAGCGATGCGTGGTGGTTCGCGCTCGTTGTCGTCGTGGCCGCGCGGCGTGCGCGAGGAGATTCCACGCGCGTTCCTGCTCCATCGATTCGATGTCTGGCTGGGCGGACGCGCCGGCTGGCCCTCGATTGTGACCAGCATCGCGTTCGGCGCCGGGCACTTCGGCGTCCAGGGCATCGACGTCGGCATCGCCAACCAGCCTCGCTCGGCGCGATGTGGGGCCCGGTTATTTGCGACGGCGGATCGGCCATCGCGCCGATGGTCAGCCACGCCGGATTCGACCTGCTGCAGATCGTGCCGTTTCTCGGCTTGATAGAGCCGGGAAAAACCGCGAGATCGCATGAGATCGCTGGAGCAGACAGGATCTCACGCGTTCTTTGCGTTCTCGGCGGTCTTTTCTGGTATCAGGCTCAGCGGCCGCGCGAGGTAATAGATCGACCACGCCGCCGCGCCGGCGCAGGCCGGCCATCCAGTCGTCGATCGCGCTTGACGCCGCCGATCGGACGCCGCGTTGAAGCGCTGATCGAGATAGGCGCGCATCCGCAGATCCTGCCGGAGCGTCTCGCGCAGGTGCGTGTCGTCGATGCCCGGAGCGCGCGAGCGCCGCGTCGAAGCGCGTCGGGCGACGGGAACCGCTGCCGCACCGCGCTGCACCTCGCCGTCGACCGCCTCGGCTGTCGGCTCGGGCGGCGCATAGCGATCGACCTCAGCGAGCATCAGCTCGCGATCGATCAGCTTGGTCAGCACCGCGCGCACCGGATCGGCAGCGCCGTCAGCTGACTCTGCAGGCCGAGGTCGATCGCGCCGGTCACGTCGCTCAGCATGATCAACTGTCCCGCCACGACCGCGAGCACGCGATCGATCGTTTCGCGCGCGCACGCTGGCAACGCCGAGCGAGGCGGCCAGCAGAAGCCCGCCCATCCGCAATCCGCAATCCTCAATCCGCAATCTCATGCGTTCTCAGAAGGCCTGCCCGAAGCTGATGAACCAGGCCGTCAGCACTCTCGCCCGGCTGGCGGTTGACCTTGAAGCCGAGGTCGAAGCGGATCGGGCCCGAACGGCGACTTGTAGCGGCACGCCGCTGCCGACCGCCGTCCGCAACTCCCTCGAGATCGATGTCCGTGACGCGGGCGAACACGTTGCCGGTGTCGACGAAGCCGACCACGCCGAGCCCGCCGGCGACCGGCACGCGCAGTTCGGCGTTGAAGATGACCAGGCCGTTGCCGCCGATCGGCAGCAGGTTTTCGTCGAGCGTATCGGTCAGCTGCGGCGGATTGTGGCGCGTGCCCACGCTGATCGAGCGCGAAAGCCGCGAATCGTCGTGTCGCCGCCGGCATAGAAGCGCTCGCTCTGGAGGCAGGTCACGAATCAGCACCGGCAGTCGCCCACCGTCGTTCGACCGCTTCGCGGGGAAAGCCGGTCGGCCAGCCCGAGCCGCGCGCTCGCCGCCAGCACGACCCGGTTGGTGTGCGGCAACGTGCGAAACGCCTGCGCGGTGAAGAACGACTTCACGAAGCCAGATCTCCGATCCGATCGCGCCGCGCGGCCAGCTGGCCGTTGGCGCTCGCGTACTCGCCGCGCGAAGGATCGACCGCATCGTCGCGCGTGTCGCGGATCAGCGACGACGGAAAACGACGACAGGCGGAACTGCGAGAACAGCGCGATCGATCAGCGGCTGAGTCGGCGTCCAGCTTCTCGTCGAACACCGTGGTGCGCTGAAGCTGATACGAGCCGCGTCACGCTGACCGTGCGCGTGAGCTTCCGCGCGATGTCGGCGCTGATGCCCGCGCCTCGAAAGATTGAAGCTCGAACGGCGCTGCTGTTCGAACGTCAGGTTGACGAACGCGTCGGCGTTCGTGTCGAACACGCGCGGCTCGCGGTAGGTGCCCGACCACGCGGTACTCGAGCGGCAGGTCGCTCTGCTGCGAGTGGAAGGCCAGCGCTCGAGAACAGGTTCAGCGATCGGTTCTTGCCGAACACGTTGCGCCGGCCGATGTCGAAGAACGCGCGCGGCGCGAAGTCGAACTGCTCGGCTCGCCACACCGCCTTCGGCGCGGCGCGACCACGATCCGGCCGCCCTCGAGACCGCCGCCGTAGCCGACGGTCGTCGGCGGCGCTTCCTCGATGGTGACGAGCAGATCGCGCGTCGGTCTCGCCGCCGTGGCGCAGCTCGGTGATGCGCGCGCGCCGGAACAGGCCGAGCGCGGTCAGCCGCCGCTGGCTCTCGTTGATCGCGGCGAGGCTGAACGGATCGCCGCGCTTTAATCTGCAGCTCGCGCTCGATCGTGCTGGTCGTGGTCCGCACGTTGCCGACGATGAGCACGTGGTCGACGAACACCTGCGGCCCCTCGCGGATGACGAACGCAACCGCGACGTGGGTGCCGTTCTGGCTGAAGCTCGGCGTGACCTCGACCGATCGCGCTCTCGTAGCCGAGATCCTGATATGGCGAGCTGAATCGCGTCGCGATCCGACGGCGACCTGTCCCGGCACGTACGGCGTCGCCGACGAGTTTCAGCCGCCCGCGCGGCGCAGCTCTCGGTCGCACCGCCTCGATTGCCGGCGAACGTCACGCGCGTCGAGCGTCGTGCCGCGGCCCCTCGCTGATGACCGCAGCGCACCGCGACCGGCACCTGCGCCGGCGGCGGCGTCTGCGGTCGACGACCTCGACCGCCGGGTCGGACGCTGCGCGGACGCGAAACCGCGCCGGTGGTAGCAGGTCCTCGATCAGCCTGGACATCGGCGTCGAGCCGTGGCCGCCGAGAACGGCTGGCCGTCGCGCAGCCGCAAGCGCCGATTCGAACTCGGACGAGCGGCACCGAGGCGTTGCCCGGAGATCTCGAACGACGCCACCCTGAACTGCTGGCCGCGCGTCACCGCGAACGTGATCACGCAGCTCGCCGTCCGTCGACCTCGCGCGTGTGCGGCGCCCGCGCGTCGCGATACCCCTGCGCCCGCAGGTATTCCTCGATGCGGTTGCTCGAGTCCTCGAGCAGATCCTCGTCGACCGAGCCCTCGCGCTCCACCGGCACCAGCTCGGCGCCGCCGGTCCGACGGCAGCGGATCGCCGCGTGAAGACGACGCGGACGCGCGCGGTCCCGGGCTGACGGTCAGCGTCAGGTCGGCGACGCGGTCGTCCGCCGAGAGCCGCGACCGACCGGCAGCGATCCTCGCCTCGTAGTAGCCCTTGCTGCGGCGCTCCTCGATGTATTTGCTCGATGCGCGCGTTCAGCGCCTCGCGCTGATACGGCGCGCCCGGCGCACGGCCGAGGCGCGACGACGAATCTCGCGCGCGGCTGACCGTGGGCGCGCCGACGATCTCGACCGTCGCCGATCGTGGTGCGCGGCCCGGATCGATCGTGAAGACCAGCGTGGCGCGCTCGGGCGTCGTGCTCGAGCTCCGATCGCGGCGCGATCGTCGCGGTGCAGGTAGCCGCGCTCGCGCAGCGCGTCGGCGAGGATCCGCGTCATGTCCGCGGCGCGTGCCGAGCGGCGGGCGACACGCCGTAGCGGTCGACGATGGCGCGCCGCAGCGTCGGCCTGGTCGATGCCCGGCACTCCCAGCGGGCCGTCGAAGCGGATGCGCGCGACCGGATGAATCGGCACGAGGTCGTAGCGCAGCGCGACCCGTCCGTCCTCGAGCGTCGCGTCGACGCTGACGCCCTCGAACCGTCCGAGGCTGAACAGGTGGGCGACCGTCTCGCGCACCTGCACCATCGACAGCGGCTGGCCGGCGGCGGTGCCGACGACCTGCGTCAGCAGCGGCTCGGTGGTCTCGCGTCCTTCGATCGACCAGGCGCACCGGATCCGATCGGCTTGCCGAGATAGTCGGCCACGGCGGCAGCGGCTGACGCCGGCGGCACAGAGGACGGCAGGACGCCGAGGACACGACGTCGCGAGGATCTGACCTGCCGTCCGCGCGACCGACGTGGTCGACCGCCGTCGAATCAAAACACGTGCCTCACGCGGAACTCGAGCGCGTAGGTCTGGCGAGTCCTCGTTGCGCGACAGAATCCACGCAGACGCGATCGCTCTCGTCGATCTCGAGCAGCACGATCTGATCGTTGATCGATCGTGCCGAGGCTGCGCGAGAACGTCAGGTAGACGCGATCGGAGATGCGCTTGCCGATCGTCAGCCGCGCGGTCGGGTTGAGCCGCGACGTCTGCTGGATGCTGGTCGGATCGATGAACGACGGCGTGAGCTGGAAGGTATCGACGCCGAAGGTCTGCTCGACGACTTTGCCGACTTCCGACGACAGGCCGCCGGTGATCGCCTGCGTCGCCCGCGTCGTGAGGATGTCGGTCTGCGCCTGGTTGGGGTTCTGCAGCGCGCGCAGCTCCGGCGCCACGTCCTGCGTGCCGCTGCGCTGCACGTCGCTGAACAGCAGCGCCAGCGACGTCGGACGGTCGGCAGCGGCGGATCGGAGTTCGAGCGTCGGCCGGAGCTGCTCGCTGGTGCCGGCGAAGGCGACCGTCACGCGATAGGTCTGGCCCGGCACGCGCACGTTGGTCTCGGCCTCGACGTCGAAGAACGGCTCGATCCGCGCCGGGTTGCGTGAAGTCCATCGTGCCGTGCGTGATGCGATAGCGGCGCCCCTCGAAGCGTCACCTCGCCGCGCTCGATGTCGGCGTGCCCCGCGACCACCGGGCGATCGTAGGTGCCGCGCAGCGTCAGGTCGGCGCTCGCCACCATCCGCGCCAGGTTGTTCTCGACGCGCAGCGTCGACGGCATCAGGAGCTGCAGGTCGAACTTCAGCGGCACCGTCGGCGCGGCATCCGCCGGCGCGGGCCCGCCGGCCGTGCCGCCGATCGCCGCGACGCGAGGTCGAAGATGCTGCCCGGCGTGTCGATGCGCCGGTTCCAGAGCGCGCTCTTGACGGTGACGGTGCCGCCGAGCGTCGGCGCCTTGATGGTGCCGCGCAGCGACAGGTCGGCGTCCACGACCGACCGGACGCCCTCCGGCACCCGCAGGTGCATGTCCTCGCCGCGCGCGGTGACGTCGAGCTCGCCCGGCACGTAGCCGTCGAAGCCGATCCGGCCGCCGAACTGCACGCGTCCGCCGCCCATGCGTCGCGCGCGACATCGTCGAGCCGGATGCCGCCGGCGTCGAACTGAATGGTGCCGTTGATGGCGTCGAGCGCGTTGGGAATCGAGAAAGTGCGCGAATCCGGCCGTCGGTGATCGTCGCGTTGCCGGAGAACTGCGGCTGCGCGAGCGGACCGTCGATCGACGGCGGTCAGCTCGGCCCGTCCCGGCGCCGCGGACGTCGCGGAAGAAGCCCTGGAGGATGCCGAGGTTGGCGTCGCCGACGGCCTTCAGCGCGATGCGTTCGTCGTTGAGGCCGATCGTGCCCGACACGCGCAGCCGCGTGTCGACGCCGACCAGCTGCAAGCTCCTCGATCTTGGACCTGCTGCCGGTCGAACGCGATGCGGATCGGCGCCGGCGTTCTTCACCGCTGTAGTCGAGCAGCCGCATGCTCGAGACGAGTCCACCGTGCCGTCGATCGACCAGGTGATTCGACGTCGGCCAGCTCGCCCACGACGCGGATCGCGCCGCTGGCGACGGCGGTGGTGAACGGCGACAGCCTCGGCACGAACAGCCGCACGTAGCGGATCGAGCGAGCGTGTCGTGGAAGCGGAACGTCAGCTCCGCGTCCGCCTGCGGCGTGAGCGCGATCCGCCCGGTGCCGGTGAGCGCCATGCGCGGCGACGCCGCGTCGATCGAGCCGCTGAGCTCGGCTGCCGCGCAGCGCCAGCGTGCCGTTGACCACGCCGACGCCTTCTTCGCCGACGAACAGATCGTCGACGCGATACCTGAAGTCGTTGCGCGGCGACTCGAAGGTCCCGCTGCCGGTCGCGGTGAACTCGGCGAGGCCCGACAGCGGCGCGCGCGGAAACGCCACGAACGCGAGCCGCTCCACCGGAATGCGGCGCCCGGTGGCGTTGAACGAGTAGGTCGAGTCCCAGCCGACGAAGGCGGCGCCGGTGATCGGTGCCGGTGTCCTTGGCGAGGTTCAGGTTGTCGAGCCGGACGCCGGTGCCGTCGAACCGCAGCGGCGACGTCGCCTGCTGAAACCGCTCGCCGTAGGCGACGCCCTCGTTGATCGTCATCGCGCCGAACCCGACCGGACGCTCGTACGCGCCCGTCAGGTGGAACTCGCCCGACAGCAGCCCGGACACCGGGATACTCGTCGATGCCGAAGGCATGACGGAGGCTGTCGAGATCGCGGCGCGCGACGCGGATCCGCGCGTTGATCTCTTCGCCGCCATCCTCGCGCGGATAGCCGAGCGAGAACAGCCCGTCGGCGCGGATCTCCGGCGTCGCCGACGCGCACGACGCCGTCCTTGCACGTTCACGTAGCGGTTCTCGACGACGATCTGCGCCGAGCCGTTGCCCCAGAGCGTGTCGAACGCGCGCAGATCCTCGCCGGTGAACAGGCCCTCGACGCGCGGCGCGCGGAACGCGCCGGTCATCACGCCGTCGAACTCGCCGCGTCCGCGCGAACGGCACCGGCGCCGGTCGGCGATCCGAAGTCGCTGATGATGCCGGCGAGCACCTCGATCGCTTTCCTGCCAGTCGCTGCTCGTGACGTGGAACGGCAGGCGCGATCGCGCGCCGTAGGCGGTCGTGCCGCCGAACGTGACGTGGGTGCGCTCGGTGGCGAAGCGGCCCTGATCGATCGCGACCTCGTCGGGTCCGTAGCGATACGACAACTCGCCGGCGATCGGCAGGTGCGCCGGCAGCGGCTGCGGCGCGAACGGTCCCCATTCCTGGCCGGCGCGATCCGCGTCGGCTGCGCGCGCCGCGCCGAGCGCACGGCGGTCATCGGCGTCGACGCCTGGCGGCGGCGTCGATCGTCAGATGGCCCTTCGCCGCGATGCTCGGAGAAGCGGCCCGACGGCCAGTCGAGCACGTTGTGCAGCGACGCGCTGCCGGCGAAGCGCAGGCCCGGGAAACTGTTCGAAGTCGGTGAACCGCGCGAGGTCGACGCCGGTCAGCGTGGCGTCGAAGTGATGCGTCGGCTTCGTCTTCTGCGCCGAACGGCTTGATGCCGTAGACGAACTGCGCGTCGCCGCCGTAGAACTGCGAGCCGGCATTCCAGACGTCGAAGCCGTGCTGGGTCCAGCGCAGCGAGCCGTAGAGGCGCCGGAAACCGGTAGTCGTTCAGGCCCGCCAGCTCGCTGGCGAAGGTGCCGGTCAGATCGCGGTTGGTGTCCTCGCCGGTCTTGAACAGCCGGAACGTGCCGGTGAAGTCGCCGGCGCCGGCGAGGCGCCACGCCTCGTCCCTGAAGAAGAGCTCGCGCATGCGCGGAAAGTTCACGCGCGACTTCACCTGGTAGCCCTGATTCGGCCAGTGCGCCATGTCGACGTCGCCGCGTCGCGACGGTCGTCGCGCCGTCGGTCTCCATGTCGATCCGATCGAGATGGATGCGCGATCCGTCGATGACGAACTGCGCCTTCATGTTCGCCCACATCGGCACGAAGTCCTGGATCGCGACCGTGCCGCCGTTGAAGGTCGCCGTGCCGTGGTAGTTCGGCAGGTTGCCGATGCTGATGTCGAGGTTGCGGCAGACCACGCTCCACGGCGTCTCGTGATCCTCGAACGTGAACTGGCCGCGGAACGCGCGCAGACGCCTGAGCGTCGTCGTCATCCGCTTCGGGCCCGGCGGCTTGCCATCGTCGTGGTTGAAGCGCGGAAAATTGTGCGCGCCGTCCCATTTCTCGACCAGCATCTGCCAGTCGGTCATCTCGACCGAACTGATGGTGATGTCGGGATGCAGGCGGAAGGCGGGCAGCCAGTCGAGCGACGACCGCAATCTGCTTCGCCGTGAAGAACGGACGATCGTCCTTGTGAAGGCCGTCGATCGTCAGGTCCTCGACGAGCACCTTGCCGGTGAGCAGGCGGATACTGCAGCGCGCCGATGTGGAGCGGACGCTCGATGATGCTTCGAGCCGGCGTCCTCCGCCCTGCGCGCGCACGGCCGGGCCGAGGTCGATCGTGATCGACGCCACGATCGCCGCCGCCAGCAGCGCCACGACCACCGTGAGGCAGAGGCTGAGATAGCGGCAGGCCGGATGAGCGCGGAGGCGCTTGAATAGGTTCACTGAATGACGAGGAGCAGCGCGCCGGCGTCGACCGACATCCCTTCCGCCACGTGGATCTCGGCGATCGTTCCCTCGCGGCTTGCGCGCAGCTCGTTCTCCATCTTCATCGCTTCGACCACGACGAGGGCTGCCGGGCGGCGACCGCGTCGCCGACGCCGGCCGAGGACGCGGACCACCTTGCCCGGCATCGGCGCGACCAGCCGTTGCGGGCCCGAACCGGTCCCTGCGCCTTCCTTCTTCGTCCCCAGTGACGGCGGCCGTTGAGCGTGACCGGCGACCGGCGTGCGCCCGACGTGCACCGCCAGCTGTCCAGCCACCGGGTCGGCCGCGACGGTGACTTCCTTTGACCACACCCTGTCCACGATCAGCGACAGCGTCTGCGCGTCGATGCGCGTCGCGTCCACCTGGCAGCTCCGTCCGTCCACCGAGACTGCAAAACCGTCGCCCGCCCGAGTGACGACGACCTGAAGCAGGCGACCGCCGATTTCGACCTCGCATCGCACCTCAGCGCAATCCTTCGGCGCGTGCGCGCGCCTGCCAGCGGCGCGCCCCCGCGGTCTCGAGCCGGCGATCCGCGGGAATCGGCCGCGAGCGCAGACGACGACATCAGCGTCTCGATGGCGGCCGCGAACGGCCGCGAGCTCTTCGACCGCTGGCGTCGGCTCGACAAACGGACGGCCGTTGCGCGACTTCAACACCTCGTCGAGATAGGTCGTGTGGAACCGGCCGGCCTGAAAATCGGGCTGCCCGAGCAGCCACGCGAAGAACGGAACCGTCGTCTTGATGCCGGTGACCAGGTATTCGTCGAGCGCACGCTGCATGCGGGCGATGGCGAGCGGGCGATCTTCGGCCCAGGCCACCAGCTTCGAGATCATCGGGTCGTAGAAGATCGGCACGTCGAGGCCGGCGGTCGCGCCGCTGTCGTCGCGGATGCCCGGTCCGGCCGGCACGCGCAGCTGCTGGATGCGCCCCGGCGAAGGCAGGAAGTTGTTGTCGGGATCCTCGGCATAGATGCGGCACTCGATCGCGTGGCCGTTCGGCGCGAGCAGCTGCGCCGGATCGACATCCAGCCGCTCGCCGCGGGCGATGCGAATCTGCCAGCGCACCAGGTCGAGGCCGGTCACCATCTCGGTGATCGGATGCTCGACCTGCAGCCGCGTGTTCATCTCGAGGAAGTAGAAGCGGCCGTCCTCGTCGAGCAGGAACTCGATCGTGCCGGCGTTGGTGTAGCCGACCGCCCTCGCCACCGGCGGCGGCGGCGGACGTCATCGCTGCGCCGCAGCGCCGGCGACACGGCCAGCGACGGCGTCTCCTCGACGACCTTCTGGTGGCGGCGCTGAATCGAGCACTCGCGCTCGACGAACGGCAGCACCGTGCCGTGATGCGTCGCCGAGCAGCTGCACTTCGATGTGACGCGGCCGCGTGAGGCGGCGCTCGAGATAGACCGCGCGCGTCGCCGAACGCCGCTCCCGCTTCCGAGCGCGCGGCGCGCACGCGCGCCGGCGAGCTCGGCGGCGTCGGCCACCGTGCGCATGCCCTTGCCGCCGCCGCCGGCCACCGCCTTCACGAGCAGCGGATAGCCGATCGCCGCGGCCGCCCTGGCGATCTCGGCATCGGGCACGTCGGGCGCCAGCGGATCCTCGGTGCCCGGCACGACCGGCACGCCGGCGCGCCTGCGCGGCGGTCCGCGCGGCGGTCTTGCTGCCCATCGTCTCGATCGCTTCCGGCGTCGGCCCGATGAACGTCAGGCCGGCGTCGCGCACGGCCGCGGCGAAGTCTTCGTTCTCGGCGAGGAAGCCGTAGCCGGGATGCACGCCGTCGGCGCCGGACTTCTTCGCCGCGTCGATCAGCGCGTCGATGCGCAGGTAGCTTTCGCGCGGCGCGCTCGGGACCGATCGCGTACGCCTCGTCGGCGAAGCGCACGTGCAGCGCGGTCCGATCGCACTCGGAGTAGACCGCGATCGGCGACACGCCCAGCTCCCGGCACGCACGAATGATGCGCACGGCGATCTCGCCGCGGTTGGCGATCAGAATCTTCTTCAACGACACAATTGTACTCGGTGGGCGGACACATGGGTCCGCCTACACGCTGTCGACGCATGGGTCCACCGAATCGGGCGCAGAGGCCGACCCGCGGATATCGAAAACTCGTCTCCAGACGCGACCGACGATCGCGAGACCGATCGCGATAAGCCGACCGTGCGATCGTAGGGCCGACCGTGCGACTCTGTCGTAGGGGCCGACCGTGTGTCGGCCCCTTATCGCAGCGGCGGCGTAGCCGCTGGCGGGCGGCGATGGTGGGTGCGCCTGCTCGTACGAGTAGGCCAGCTTGAGGAGCGTCGGTTCACTCCAGGGACGGCCGAGCAGCTGAGGCCCGCCGGCAGCGAGCCGCCGCGCGTAAAGCCCATCGGCACGGTAATCGCGGGAAAGCCGGTGCTCGGCGAGAACAGCTGGCTGTTGTCCCCGCCAGGCGTGTTGAGATCGCCGATGAGCCGCGGCGGATTGCTCCACGTCGGGGTACGCGAGCGCGTCCAGCTGACCGGCGTCCATCAGCTTCAGCACGGCCGCGCGCAGTTTCTCGCGATACTCCTCGCGCCGCTGGCAGCCCGCGCGTCTGTCCCGGCACATCGTCGGCCGCCTGGCCGCTTTCGAGCCGCGCCTGGATCGACGGATGGAAGCGCCGCGACTTGATGATGTCGGCGAGCGAGTGCATCGGCGCCTTGTCACCGAGCCGCGCGAGATACTGATTCAGGTCGTGCTTGAACTGATTGCAGCCGCCACCGCGCGCCCCAGGTCGTCGAGGCCTGCGACCTCCACGGGATCGATGACCTCGGCGCCCAGATTCCGCAGCTCTCCGATAGCGCCTTTGAAGACTTCGTCCACGTCGCGATCCAGCGTCGGCGTGTCGTATGCCTGATGGAGCACGCCGATGCGCGCGCCCTTGAGACCGTCGGCGCGCAGCGACGCCGCATAACTGGCCGGAATGTGATCGCGCGCGCCGGCCGTCACCGGATCCGACGGATCGGGTCCGGCGATCACCTGCAGCACGGCGGCCGTGTCGGCGACCGTCCGCGTGACCGCGCCGGCGATATCGGCGCCGAGGTTCAGCGGCACCACGCCCGACCGGCTGACGAGCCCCATCGTCGAGCGGAGGCCGACCAGCGCCTGGTGCGCGGCCGGTCCGCGGATCGGAATCGCCGCGTGTCGCTGGCGAGGCCGATCGCCGCGAAGTTCGCCGCGGCGCCGGCAGCCGATCCGCCGCTCGATCCCGCCGTGACCCGGCTCGTGTCGTAGGGGTTCCTGCGTGTAGCCGGGCAGAATCGAGTTCACCGTCTCGATCGGGCTGAACGCGAACTCCGCCATGTTCGACTTGGCGATCATCACCGCGCCGGCGTCGCGCAGACGCTTGACGACGAACGCGTCGGCGCCGGTCATCATGCCTTTCAAGCGACAGCGAGCCGGCCGTCGTCGGCATGTCGATCGTCTCGTAGTTGTCCTTCACCAGCACCGGCACGCAGTGCATCGGCCCGACCGGCCCTGACTGACGGAATCGCCGATCGAGATCGTCGGCGGTCTTCAGCGTGTCGGGGTTGGTCATCACGATCGCGTTCAGCGCCGCGCCCTTCTTGTCGTGCGCGTCGATCCGCGCCAGGTAGCTGCTCGACGAGCGAGCGGCACGTCAGCGAGCCGTCGCGAAACGCCGTCTGGATCTGGGCGATGGTGGTTTCTTCGATCCGGAAGGACGGAGGGCTGTGCCGGAAGTTGAGTCGCCGCGAGAAACGCCGCGGCGGCGGCGACGATACGCATGCCGCGTAGTCTACGCGGAGGCGGGACGGAGGAACGGGTACACGGAGAAACGAAGGACGGAGATGAACAGGAGACAGGATGCTGCGTCCTGCCCTTCCTGCCCGTCCCGCTCCTCTGCCTGTCCCGTTCCTCCGTACCTGCTAGAACAGGAACTTCGCCGCGAACTGTATCTGCCGCGACGATCCGGAGTCGCCGGTCGGGAACCGGGTGTTGCTGATCACGCCGAACGACGTGCTGCCGACCGTGCCGCCGTCCGGCCCGGCTGACCGAGGTTCGCCTGGTTGAACAGGTTGAAGATCTCGACGCGGAACTGCGCGCGCGCGCTGCCCTGCGAGCTTCAGGTTCTTGATGATCGAGAAGTCGGTGTTGCCGAATCCCGGTCCGTACATCACGTTGCGTCCAAGGTTGCCGAAATGCGCGACGCCGGCGGCGTTGTACGGCAGCGCGAACACCGAGCGTCGAGTTGCACGAGCCGGCTGCCGGCGCCACGATGCGCGGATCGCAGACGGTCGTCTGGCCGTCGAACCACTGGTAGCTGACCGGGAACCCGTTCGTGTCGTTGTTCGGATGCGGGTTGATCGCGCGGCAGCGCGCCGATCAGATCCGGCCGCACCGTCGCGGTGCCGGTGATCGTCGTGATGTTCGTCACGATGTTGAACGGGTTCCCGGTCTGCGCCTGCTCGACGACGACGAGCTGCCAGCCGTCCTTCAGCCGGTTGCCGTGGAACGGCAGTTCCCACGATCGCGTTGACCGACACGCGGTGCCGGACGTCGAAGTCCGACGGCTCCGACGCTGTCGGCGAGGTCGAGATTGTTCTGCGCCGTCAGCGTGCCGTCATACGAGTTCGTGTCCGTCGACTTCGACAGCGTGTACGAGCCCCTGAAGCTGCAGCCCGTGGCGTCAGCGGCGATTCGCGGTGACCCAGAGCCCCTTGTAGTCGGACGAGCCGAGGCTGGTCGACTCCGTGATGTTGCCGAGCGTCGCGTCCGGCAGAATCGGGCTCGCGGCCGACAGCCTGACGATACGGACGCGACGGTGCCGCCCGGCGTCACGAACTGATTCGAAGTTGATCGGAATGCGCTGGCGGTCGCCGTGCGACCCGAAGTAGCCGACCATCACGCCCATGCCGCCGATCTCGCGCTCGACGTTGACGTTCCACGTCTGCATCCGGCCGGGCAGGAAGTTCGGATCGGTGAACGACGGCGCGAGCGCGGCGGACCGCGCCTGCGCTGCGATGCGCGTTGTCCAGCTTGATGTTGCTCGCCGCCGTTCCGCTGGCCTGCCCCGACAGCGGCGAGACGATCGGCGGATTGCCGGTCTCGCCGGTGAAGTAGCCGGTGTTGCTCTGGTTCACCATCGACGGCGTAGGCGCCGCGCACGACGGTCTTGCCGTCGCCGGTCGGATTCCAGATGACGCCCACGCCGCGGCTGGAAGTCGCTGCCGTTCTTCGTGACCTGCGTGAAGCCGCCGGTGCCGTTGATCTGCAGCAGCGACACCGTCGCCGGATCGAACGTGACGAGCTTGTTGTCCTGCTCCGTCGGCGACGGCAGGTAGTCGTAGCGCAGGCCGAGATCGAGCTTGAGGTTCGAGCCCGAGCGAGATCGAATCCTGGACGAATCCGCCGATGGCGTTGACGTACGCGTTGAACGCGCTGGGTGCCGAGCGTGATGCGCGAACTGCGCTGCCGAAGCCCTGCTGGAACGCCGCGACGCTGGGATACGTGAAGGTGCCCGGATCCTGATTGAAGCTGTAGTGCTTCACGCGCGCGGACCTCGCCGCCGAACTTGATGATGTGGTTGCCGTGCAGGTAGGTCGCCGTGTCGCCGACCGCGAACGTGGTCACCTCGCGGCCGCTCGGGAATCCGCCCGGCCCGCCGAAGTCTCAGTCCCGGCCCTGAAATCGTGATCGTCAGGCAGCGCGATCGGCATGGTCGTCTGGCCGACGTTGATGCCGAGCGCGTTCGTGTCGACCAGCGTGTTGCGGAATGAAGGTCGATGCTGATCCGGTTGTAGCCGCCGCGCACTTCGTTCACGAGCGCCGGGCTGAAGATGTGCGTCTCGTTGACCGTCATGATCTGGCGGTGGCCGCCGCGCGTGTCGCGGAAGCCCGGCGACGGTCTGCCCCTGCGCGTTCGACTCGAGGCGCGAGTCCTTCTGGAACGCGTAGTAGAAGTGGAGGTCGTCGTTCTGCCGGAGGTTGTTGCGTGAGTCGATCGTGTACTGGTCGATCGTGACCGGAGCCAGCGGCGAGCCGATCGCCCGCGTGCCGGTCAGGTCGTTCGCCTTCGGGATGTACTGCAGCAGGTTTCTTCGCCGTCGGGTCGGTCACGCCGGCGCGCTGCGCGTCGGTCAGCGTCCCGGAATTCAGATCGACGCCCTGCTCGTGGCGCAGACCTTCATAGCTGCCGAAGAAGAACGAGCGATTCTTCACGACGGGTCCGCCGAGATTGACGCCGAACTGCTTGCGGTTGAACGAGCGACTGCGGCGTGGTGTTGCCCGACGAGTCGATGCTCGGCGGATTGAAGTAGTTGCGCGAGTCGAACTTGTCGTCGCGGTAGAAGTCGAACCCTTCGCCGTGAAGCTGGTTGCTGCCCGATCGCGTCGCCACGTTGACGATCGCGCCGGAGTTGCGGCCGTATTCGGCGCTGAACGTCGAGTTGTCGACCTTGAACTCCGATACCGTGTTGATGGACGGCTGGAACGTCACCTGCGAGTTGGACAGGTCGTTCAGGTTGATGCCGTTGAGCATCATGTTGACGGACGTCTCGCGGTTGCCGGCCGACATGAACGAGAACGAGCCCTGGCCGCGCAGCGGCGCGCTCAGACCGGCGTTCTGCGGCGAGCGTGACTGCCGCCGGGCATCAGCGGACCGAGGTCGACGAAGTGCCGGCCGTTCAGCGGAATCTCCTGCACCGTCTTCTCAGCCATCACCTGGCCGACCGACACCGTCGGCGGTGTCGATGAGCGGCGACGCGCCGGTGACGGTCACGTTCTCGGCAAGGGCGCCGACGCTGAGCTTCAAATTGAGCGCGACGGTCTGCGCAGGACCGAGATCGAGCTCCCGCTTCTGGTCCTGGAACCCGTCGATGTGGGACGATGATCTCGTAGTGCCCCGGCGCGAGCGCCGCGGCGACGTAGGCGCCCGCCGCATCGGTCACAACGTTGCGATCCTGATTGGTCGCGGTGTTGTGGACCGTGATCGACACGCCCGGCATGACCGCGGTCTGCGCGTCGGTGACGATGCCTTGAAGTGTCGCCGTGGACTGTGCGCGCGCCGGCGCGGCGGCCAGGAGCCCGATCGTAACGGCTGCCGCGGCAATGAATCTGAGTCGCTGCATGAACATCCTCCGTGCTTCAGTTGAACAACGGTTCTACGAATAACCGTGCATTGAAATACGGCCTTTGTCACACGATGTCAACGGACAGAAACGTCACGTTGCAGATTCGGCGGGGCTTTTTGTTCCGGATCAAAAACCCGGCGGGCAAAACCTAAAGCGGGATGTTGCCGTGCTTCTTCGGCGGATTCTTGTCGCGCTTGTTTTCGAGGTTTTTCAGGGCGGTGATCAGCTTGCGGCGGGTCTCGCGGGGGCGAATGACCTCGTCGACGAAGCCCGCGACAGCCGCGATATAAGGATTTCGCGAACTTTTCGCGGAACTCCTCCACCTTTTCGGCGCGGGCGCGCAGTCGGATCGGCCGCGGCGTCAGATCTCGCGCTTGTACAGGATGTTGACGGCGCCCTCCGGGCCCCATCACGGCGATCTCGGCAGTCGGCCACGCGTAGTTGAAGTCGGTCCGAATGTGCTTGCTCGACATGACGCAGTACGCGCCGCCGTACGCCTTGCGCGTGATGACCGTCACCTTCGGCACCGTCGCCTCGGCGAATGCGAACAGCAGCTTCGCGCCGTGCCTGATGATCCCGCCGTACTCCTGGACGGTGCCCGGCAGGAAGCCGGGCACGTCCTCGAACGTCACGAGCGGAATGTTGAACGCGTCGCAGAACCGCACGAACCGCGCGCCCTTCACCGACGCGTCGATGTCGAGGCGTGCCCGCGAGCACCGCCGGCTGGTTGGCGACGATGCCGACCGGACGGCCGTCGAGCCGCGCGAAGCCGACGAGCGATGTTCTGCGCGTAGTGGCTGGTGCACCTCGAGGAAATAGCCCTCGTCGACGATCAGCGTGAATCACGTCGAGCATGTCGTACGGCTGGTTCGGCGACGCCGGCACGATCCGATCGAGCGCGGCATCCTCGCGGTCGGCCGAGTCGGTGGTCGCGCGCCCGCGGCGGATCGTCGAGGTTGTTGCACGGCATGAAGGACGAGCAGGTCGCGGATCAGCGCGCAGGCACTCGCGGTCGTCGTCGGCGCGCGAAGTGCGCGACGCCGCTCGTCGCGTTGTGCGTCATGCGCGCCGCCGAGCTCCTCCTTCGTCACCTCCTCGTGCGTCACCGTCTTCGATCACGTCGGGACCGGTGACGAACATGTAGCTCGTGTCCTTCACCATCACGATGAAGTCGGTGATCGCGGGCGAGTACACGGCGCCGCCCGCGCACGGCCCCATGATCGCGCGAGATCTGCGGGACGACGCCCGACGCCAGCGTGTTGCGGAGGAAGATGTCGGCGTAGCCGCCGAGCGAGAGCGACGCCTTCCTGGATGCGCGCGCCGCCGGAGTCGTTGAGGCCGACGATCGGCGCGCCGAGCTTCATCGCCAGATCCATCACCTTGCACGATCTTCGCGGCGTTGGTCTCCGACAGCGAGCCGCCGAACACCGTGAAGTCCTGCGCGAACGCGAACACCTGGCCGGCCGTCGACCAGGCCATGGCCCGCGACGACGCCGTCGCCGGGCACGATCTGGCTCGTCCATCCCGAAGTCGCGGCAGCGGTGGGTGACGAGCTTGTCGACTTCTTCGAAGGTGCCGGGATCGAACAGCAGCTCGATGCGCTCGCGCGCCGTCAGCTTGCCGGCCTCGTGCTGGCGCTTGGGCGCGCCTCGCCGCCACCCAGTTCGGCGCGGCGCTCGAGGTCGGCGAGGGTGTTGTAAAGGATCGGTCATGGCTGATGGCTGAGGGCTAATGGCTCATGGATCATGGTCGAAGGTTCGAGCTGGCATCGCATCGGGATCCATGAACCCTATGCCATCAGCCATCAGCCCTTAGCCATTGTCATGGTGATGGTCAGGCTTTAACCGCCTGCGATTTCTCCCAGTCCTTCAGGAACTTCTCGAGGCCGATGCTGGTCAGCGGATGGTTGAACAGCTGGTCGATCACCGCCGGCGGACAGGTCGCGATGTCGGCGCCCATCGCGCGCCGCCTCGATCACGTGGATCGGATTGCGGCAGCTCGCGACGAGCACCTCGGTGGTGAAGTCGTAGTTGTTGTAGATGTCGACGATCTCGCGGATCAGCTCCATCCCGTTGGTGCCGACGTCGTCGAGCCGGCCGACGAACGGGCTGATGTAGGTTGCGCCGGCCTTCGCCGCCAGCAGCGCCTGCGCCGCCGAGAAGCAGAGCGTCACGTTGACGCCGAATGCCTTCGCCCGACAGCGTCTTGCACGCCTGGATGCCGGCGCGCGTCAGCGGCACCTTCACGATCATGTGCTGGTCGATCTTCGCGATGTCGCGCCCCTGCTGGAGCATGCCGGTCGACGTCGATCGGCCGTCACCTCGCCGCTGACCGGACCCTTCACGATCTGGCAGATCTTCTTCAGGTTCTCGCGATAATCGCCGGGCTCCTTGGCGAGCAGCGTGGGGTTGGTCGTCACGCCGTCGATGATGCCGATCGCGACCAGCGTTTCGATGTCCTTGATGTTGCCGGAGTCGATGAACAGTTTCATGTCAGCATCCTGAGACTTCAGATTTCGGACTTCAGATTTCAGATTGATTTCAGATTGAGAGTCAGAAGCTTAAATCCTGAACTCTGACATCTGAAATCTCATGCTTCATCCACGACGGGGTTCGTGAGTTCGCCGACGCCTTCAACCTTGATCGTCACCGAGTCGCCGGCCACGAGCGGGCCGATGCCTTCCGGCGTGCCCGTCGAGATGATGTCGCCCGGCTCGAGCGTCATCACGAACGTAATGAACTCCACGAGGTGCTCAATCGGGAAGATGAGATGCGTCGGTGCTCGACGCCTGCCGCCGCTGACCGTTGACCCATCCCTCGACTGCGCGCGGCCCGGCGCCGAGTCCCGTCGCGATGCACGGACCGATCGGCGCAAACGTGTCGAACCCCTTGCATCGCGTGTGCTGCGACTCCTTCTTCTGGAGATCCCTCGCCGTGACGTCGTTGACGCACGTCAGCCCGAGGATGTAGTCCCACGCACGCGCCGCCGGCACGCGATGCGCACGGCGGCCGATGACGAGGCCGAGTTCCGCCTCGTGGTCGACGCGTCCAACGCCGGGGGCGGCGGATCGGCTCACCTGGTCCGATCACGGCGGATGCGACGGCTTGATGAACAAGAGCGGCTCGGCCGGCAGCGCCTTACCGACTTCGCCCGCATGATCCTTATAGTTGAGGCCGACGCACACGATTTTCGACGGCCGCACGCGGCGCCGAGCACCGTGACGCCGGACAGCCCGCCGCGCAATGACGGCTCGCCGCCGTCAGTCCACCGAAACGGATCGCCGGACGCCCGACGCAGTTCGTTCTCGCGTTGCGACGGCATAGAAGGTCTCGGCCGCCCTGCGCGACTCGATAAATGCGTTCCATCAGCCAGACATTCTATCAGCGGGCGGTTGTCGACCACGCGCGCGCGATAGCTCGCTTGCGTTGCCGGCCCGGTCGACGCGCGCGAACGGCGTAGACGTGCGCGATGCCCGGCTGAACGTTGTCCCTGAACGACGGCTCCGACGATTGGCGCGGCGGTGACCGGCTCGAGGGTTTGTGCGGGTTCGACACCGCGCGAACACGATGTAGCCGCGCGAGATCCTTCTCGCCGTTGCGGTTCCCAGATCAGGTTGATGGCGCCTCTCCCGGAAATCGATTTGAGATCCTTGGGAGGGGCCGGGCGGAAATGTGTCCACCAACGTGTTGCAGGTGGGCGGCGGCGCTGTCGCTTTCGATCGTCGCTCCATCGATCGTCTCGGCCGCCACAATCATGTAGCAGCGCTTCTCGCCCCAGACGATGCGGGCATCCGAGATCGTTCGTCGCCTCGAGCGGCTTCGGGGTCAGCTTGACTACCGCGCCCGGGTTGCTCGCATCGTGACGTTGTAGCCGATGGTCGGCAGCGTGGCGCCAACGGGTCTGGACGGCGAGTCGATCGCCCTCAGGTGCTCCGGGTGGCGCGACCGGCGACCAGGTCAGCCGAGACTGGCGGTCTCGTCCCAGGTGAACGCCGGGGCCGGGGGCGGCGGCGGTGGTGGAACGAGCGGCACCACCACGCTTCGACAGCGGCCTTTGCGGCCGCGCGTCGACAGCCGAAAGCCGCACAGGTCCGGACCGGCATCGTCAACGGCGGACCGATCAGCGGCGCGTCGGCGGTCTCGCCAGGCGGTTGAGCGGGTGCGTGCTTGTCGCGCGGACGACGACCGGCTTCCGCGCTGTCCGGTGTCAGCGGTTCCTCGACGCGCGCGACCGCGCCTGGTCGAGCCCGGACCCTCCGGAGGGTCGACTTCGTCGGAGGGGTCGTCTACGTCGGCGGTGCAGGTTGGGATCGCGCGGCGCCTTGACCTCGATGGTCCCGACCTTCGTGCCGTAGCTTCAGCAGGTTCGCGTCCGACAGCGGCGGCGACGGTGCACCGGCGCGGTGATCGCGTAGACATCCGCGCGCGGCCGACGTTGGCCGGACGTGTGCCGTCCGGTGTTGGACGCCGGGATCGTGAACGACACGATCGACCGAGTTGCCGCGGCGCGCAGCCACGAGGTCGACCGGCGCGACCGGCAACTTGACGAGCGGCGGCAGCGGCGGACCTGTACTTGCCGCACGAGACCGTGAAAAAACCGCAGCGAACACGAACACCGCTGAAAGAACCATAACTCTGCGCTCTTTGCGTGCTCGGCGGTTTCTTCGTGCCAGCGCTCCGAGCCGGTCGATCACAGAATGTACCGCGACAGGTCTTCGTTCTTGACGATGTCGGCCAGCATCCTCGTGACGTACGCCTCGTCGATCGTCACGCGACTTTTCAGCCAGGTCCGGCCCTTCGAACGAGATGTCGTCCAGCAGCTTCTCGAGGACGGTGTGCAGGCGGCGCGCGCCGATGTTCTCGGTGCGCTCGTTCGACCGTCTGCGCGAAGTCGGCAATCCGGCGGATCGCGTCGTCGGTGAACGCGAGCGCGATGCCCTCGGTGTCCATCAGCGCGATGTACTGCTTGATCGAGCGCGTTGCGCGGCTCGGTCAGGATGCGGACGAACTCGTCCTTGCCGAGCGGCCTCGAGCTCGACGCGGATCGGAAACCGTCCCTGCAGCTCAGGAATGAGATCCGACGGCTTCGAGACGTGAAACGCGCCGGCGGCGATGAACAGGATGTGGTCCGTGCGCACCATCCCGTATTTCGTGTTCACCGTCGTGCCCTCGACGATGGGCAGGATGTCGCGCTGGACGCCCTCGCGGCTCACGTCGGGGCCGTGCGAGCCCTTCGCGGCCGGCGATCTTGTCGATCTCGTCGAGGAAGATGATGCCCGCCTGCTCGACGCGCTCGACCGCGGCGCGCGCGACGCTGTCCATGTCGATCAGCTTCTGCTCTTCTTCCGTGCGCGAGATACTCGAGCGCCTCCGGCACCTTCATCTTGCGCTTCTTGTTCTTGCCCTGGAACAGGCCCGGCAGCATGTCCTTGAGGTTGATGTCGACTTCTTCGACCGACGACCCGGCGATGATCTCGAACGACGGAAACGATTTTTCGCGCACGTCGATTTCGACGATGCGCGTCGTCGAGCCGGCCGGCGCGCAGCTGCTCGCGGAAACGTTCGCGCGTCTGCTGCTGAGCATCGCGCGCCGCCGGCGGCTCTTCGTCCGGCGCGATCGGACGCGGCGGCAGCAGGATGTCGAGCAGCCGATCCTCGGCGTTCTGCCGCGCCTTGGCGCGCACGTCCTCGAGCCGCTCCGTCGCGGACCATGTCGACGGCGAGCTCGACCAGGTCGCGGATCATCGACTCGACGTCGCGTCCGACGTAGCCGACCTCGGTGAACTTCGAGGCCTCGACCTTGAGGAACGGCGACTGCGCCAGCTCGCGCGAGCCGTCGGGCGATCTCGGTCTTGCCGACGCCGGTCGGCCCGATCATCAGGATGTTCTTCGGCGCGATCTCCTCGGCGAGCTCCGGCGCCAGCTTCTGGCGGCGCATGCGGTTGCGCAGCGCGATCGCGACGGCCCGCTTGGCGGCGGCCTGGCCGACGACGTGTTTGTCGAGCTCGGCGACGATCTGCCGCGGCGTGAGCGCACCAGCGGAGGTCTGCGTCGTTTCGGGAAGACAGTATTGGCACTACGACAGCTCTTCAACCGCGATGTTCGCGTTGGTGTAAATGCAGATCTCGCCGGCGATCGCCATCGCCTTCTCGGCGATCGCGCGCGCGTCGAGGTCGGTGTTGTTCGCCAGCGCCTTGGCGGCGGCCAGCGCGATACGGGCCGCCCGATCCGATCGCCACAATCCCGTCGTCGGGCTCGATGAGGTCGCCGTTGCCGGACAGCAGGAAGGTCGCGGTCTTGTCGAGCACGATCAGCATCGCCTCGAGGCGGCGCAGGATGCGATCGGTGCGCCAGTCCTTGGCGAGCTCCACCGCGGAGCGCTCGAGGTTGCCGCGATACTGTTCCAGCTTCGACCTCGAAGCGCGAGAACAGCGCGAACGAGTCGGCCGCCGAGCCGGCAAAGCCGGCCAGGATGCGGTCGTTAGTAGAGCCGCCGGATCTTCTTCGCGCCGTGCTTGACCACCGTCTGGCCGAAGGTGACCTGGCCGTCGCCGGCCAGCACCGCGCGGTCCCGATGGCGGACCGCAAGGATTGTTGTGCTGTGAAACATCGATTTTCTGACTGTATCGGCCTACGGATCGGGGTGTCAAGAAAACGGGACGTATGGCCCCACGGGGAGACAGTATGGCCGCGCTTCAGTGCGTGCAAATCGTTCGTTTTGGGCCGATACTTATCGCGTGGCAATGGCAAATGAGTTGCTCGCTTACGACTTGAGGCGGTCTGCCATGAGAACACGATCGCTTCGGTCTGGACAGCCGCGGCGCTCGCGGCCGTCGTCCCTGTATGGCTGCTGGCTGTGCCCGCATCTGCACAGCAGGCAGCGCCGGCTCCGGCTCCAGCCAGTCAACCTGCGGCGGCCGCGCCCGCGCCAGCGGTGGCTCGGGCGGCGGGGCGGCGGTAATCAGGTGGCGGCGGGGCGGGCGGCGGAGGGCGGCAGTCGATCGGGCGGCGGTGGTGGCGGAGGCGGTCCGCACTCAGGCGGTGGCGGCGGCGGCCAGGCATCCGGTGGCGGAGGCTCCCGTAGCGGTGGGAACTCCGGCGGCGGCTCGCACAGTGGTGGAGGCGCGACGGGCGGAGGCGGAGGCGGATACGGCGTGTCGCGCAGCGGCGACCGACGGCGTCTCGAGCGGCGCGGCGCGCGAACGGCGGCGACTCCGGCGCAAGGTCCAGCGGCGGAGGATCAGCGCTCGAGACCAGCACGCCGGCGGACGCGACGGAAACGGACGCGCGGTCCCGCGCGACAGGTCGACGGTGAGCGGCAGCGGCGCCGGCAGTACCGGCGGCAACCGGCGTGCGTAACGGCACCGGCGACGTCCCGTCTTACGCCCGTCCGCGTGACGGACACGACGCCGAGTCGGCACTGGCGGTTCCGCGTGGTTCTGTGCCTCCCGCGACCGGAGGCGGAGGCGGCATCTACGTCCCGCGGCTACTGCTGCTATGGCTATGGCTACTACGATCCGTGGGGCTACGGATGCGGGTCCGGATACGGCTTACGGCGGGTACTACGGCGGCTTCTACGATCCGTGGTACGGCGGGTATCCCACGTATCCGCAATCCACCTACACATCGAGCGACGAGGATCGCTCAAGCTGAAGATCAAGCCGCGCGAGGCCGAGGTCTACGTCGACGGCTACTTCGTCGGCATCGTCGACGACTTCGACGGGATCTTCAGCAGCTGCACGTCGATTCCGGTGCCCACCGGATCGATGGTTCGCGCGCCTGGCGTACGAGCCGCTCGAGTTCGATGTGCGCATCACGCCGGAACACACGACCACATACTCGGGCGAGCTGCAAGAAGGTTCAGTAAAGACTGAATGAACCGGTGTCGCGCGATTGCGGCCGTCTCGCTGTGTTTACGACGCGCTGGTCGGCGTCGTCGCATGCTCGCCGGTACGGCCGCTTCTCCTCGCAGCTGTTCGAGCGTGTCGCCTGCCGACACCGCCCATCCACGCGGACCTGAACGGCGTCTTCCTGCTCTCGATCGCGGCCGGCTATCTGATTCCGTATCGCGAGCCGCGAATCGGCCGGCGGGCGCGCGTATCTGTGGATCATGGGACCGCTGTTGAAGGGTGCGGGGCGCGGTGACCTTCGTGCTGGATTACGTGTTCCGGCACTCTCCCGCGTCGTTCCTGCTGTTCGCGCTGAGCGACGGGCGCTCTGGCGCTGCATCACGCTGTTCGTCCTGGTTACTTCGTCAAGAGCTGACGCGTAATCGGATACGAGCCCAGCAACGACCCATTGGGTCGAGCCGTAGCTTGCCGAACAGCTCGACCTTCGCGTCGACGAAGTGCGCTGTTCTGCAGCATCTCCTGGCGCGACTGATCGCTGCCGGTAGTAGCCGAGCTGGGATTTGATAGTGATCGGCTCGGTGACGGCGCCGGGCGCAAGGCCCTGCGGACCGACCACGGTCATGGAAGCCGCTGCCCCACTCCGTCGTTCTCGCTGACGCGGCGGAAGAGCGCGTTGATCTGCAGCGTCGCCAGCTTCTGATCCGAGATGTTGCTGCAAGCGTGAAGGTGACCGTCGGGACGAGCTTGTTCTGCCCGTTGACGATGCCGAGGTCGTACCAGCCGGAGTTCGTGATGGTCGACCTGCGAGGCCTTTGGTCAGGTCGACGGTGGGCCCGCAGGCCGCGCATGAGACCAGCGGAAGGAGCAGGCAGAAGCCGGACGGGCGCGCGCACTGCGCGCTGTCTATGAGGTTTAGAAGGTTCTCACCTCGACGATCCGTTTCATCGCCTCGTCGCGCGTGATCTGGCCGGCCAGGAACTCGATGAGATCCGATCCGCGCAGACGGATCATGCGGGTGCTGCGAACCGGTGTCGGCCGGGCGCGAGCCTCGGGCGATCGTCGTTGCCTTTCGCGGCGATCGTCAGCCATTCCGTACGGGCCGATGCCGAGCGAGCTGCTGTGCGCGAGCATCGCGTCCTTCAACGCCTGCAGGACCTCCGGTGCGGTAGGCCTCGTTCGGGTCGGACAGGATGGGGTCGGTGATATCGACCTGCGCGGCCGTCGGCAGCCGACGCCGCCGAGCCCGTGGCGTTGCGCGCACCGGCTGGTCCGCCTGGAGAGACGTGCGTGTGAGCACGCCCGGGCCGAGCTGAAGCTGGAGCCGCTTCAGCGCCTGCTCGAGATTCGGATCGTTCGTCGGTCTTGACGTGCGTCTGCAGCGTGCGCAGCGGCGCTGTCGAGTCCGAGGTCGTTCTGGTCGAGCGTCCGCAGGCTCCACGTCCACGTCGTCTCGAAGGAAGGCACGATGACGTCGAAAAAGACGCCGTAGCCCTCGAGGCGAAAACCGCGCGCGTGGGCGTTGTCGCTGACCAGCAGGTCGGCCGGCGTCTGCGCGAGCGCCTGCACGCGATCGCGCGTGACCGACAGACCGTGCTCGACCGCGCCCTCGAGCACGCGCTCCATCTGACCGATCTGATACCGCTGTTCGGCCGCCGCGCGCGCTAGCGCGCGCTGGTCTGTGCCGACGCCGGCACACGCCACCGCACGCGACATGTTCCCGCTACGATGATCGATGCAAGACCGTTTCACGTCTCCCCCTACTGCCGCTGTGACGCGCGATAGATCAGATCCATCTGGTTCAGCTTCTGCCGAGTCTTCAGCACTTCGATCCCGACGTTGTTCTGCACGAGGCCGAGCTTGTGCGATCGAATCTTCACCATGTCGGCCTGCCGCTGCGCCGTGACGTCGCGCGCGAGCTCGGCGAGCCTGAGCGCGAGCTCGGTCTGCTGACGCTTCTCGCTTTCCTCGACGAGGGCACGCACGCGGCGCGAGATCTCGGCGTCGGACGCGCGAAGCCGACACCGTTCTTGTCGGCTGGTGCGCTGCGGGGCGCTCCGACGGACGTCCGCGCGGATCTCGGATTTCAGCTGTGTGTTCGAGCGCGGCGATGTCGGCGCGCCACGGCGCGATCCGTCCGCCGGGTCCGCGGCCTGACCGCGCGGTCGTGCCTGTCGCTGCCGGCGGTGCCGGCGTGGCCTGCCGGGGTGACCAGCCCGTCCTGATCGTCAGCGAACCGTCACGTTGAGGTTGGCGATGCCGGCCGAGACGCCGAGGAACAGCAACGCCGCGGCCACCTGCGCCCAGGCCGGGATCGACGCGCCACCAGTGCGGATTGTGGGTTGCGGATTGCGGATTGAATTGTGGATTCCCGGTGCTGAAGGTCGGTTCCGGCGGCGACCAGCGCGCCGAGCTGCGCGCGCACGTCGCCGGAGCGAGGCCGATCTTCGGCCTGGCATGCGCGCACGTGACGCAGGTGCGCCTCGAAGCCTGCCGCGCTCCGCGCGGGCTCGCGTCCGGCTCGTCGTAGAGAAACGCGACGATCGCTTCGTCGCGATCGCCACCGTAGCCGCAGATAAGTTCTGTCATAACCTTTCCGTCACAGCGTTGCTTTGCTGTTCTTCGCGAGCTCACGCCTGAGGACAATCAGCCCCTGATACAGCCGCGTCTTCACCGTGCTCAACGGGCAGCCGACCAGCTCCGCGATTTCCTGGAACGTCAGCCCGTGATATTCCTTCAACACAATCGCCGTCCGCTGCTCCTCCGGCAGCAGCGCCATCGCCTTCTCGACCAGCCGCGTCAGGTCCTTGCGCGCCACGAGATCCTCGATCGATTCCGACGGCTCCGGCGGCGGCCGCCAGCTCGATCAGGTCGACGTCCTCGGGCGGCTGCACGACCGGCGCGCGGCGCTCGCGCCGGATCCAGTCGCGGCACAGGTTCAGCGCGATGCGGTAGAGCCACGACGAGAACTTCGCCTGGCCGCGGAAGCCCGGCAGCGCCCGAAAGGCGCGGAGAAACGTCTCCTGGCACACGTCTCGCGCATCCTCTTCGCGACCGATTGTGCGGTACGCGAGGGCGTAGATGGGACGTTCCCATCGCAGGACGAGCTCGTTGAAGCTGTCGGCGTCGCCGCTAATCGATTTCGCGACGAGCTCTTCGTCCGTCCACGTCATGCGGAGCGCGGAAGGCCTCTCTCGAATGCAGATTCTCGACTGCTTCCGGGTACTAAGACGGCGGATGGCGGTGGACAGTCGGGCTCGCCGGCATTGAGCGTATTATACGCGTGTGACAGTGCTAACCAGATTGGCAGGTTATCAGACGTTGCCGACCTCGCCGACCGCCGCAGCGACCGCGGGAGTTGGCGGTCGCTCAATCGATCGCAGTAGAATCGCGCATCAACGTCCCACCGGCACCCGAATCGATGCCCCGAGACGACTCGAAACCGCCGGCTGGCGGCACGGCCTCTGCGTCCGCTCGCGTCGCTGCTGGCGCACAGCACGACGCCCAACGAGTTGCTGCCCGCACCTGCATCAGCACGCGCTCGACGTCGACAGGCGGGCTCGTGCTCGCTGCTGTTCCAGCGCAATCCGCGGACCGGCGGCGCTGCAGGCGACGTCGGGTTTCGGCCTCGACTCGCTGCAGACCGATCCCTGGCTGCCGGACCCGACGAGGCGGCCGTCGTCGCCGACGCGTTCGCGCGCCGCATGCCGACGCTGGTCGCCGACGCCGATCGCGCAGACGCCGGATCTGGCGGTGCGCCTCGAGACGCGGGCCGCGCTGCTGCTGCCGCTCATCCGCGGGAGCGAGCGGGTCGGGCTGCTCGCGGTCGGTTTCGATCATCGCGCCGTCGGTCGCCGACGATCGACGGCGAACGCCGTCGAGAGTCGCCGACGCGTTCATCACCGCGCTCGAGCTGTTCCAGTCTCCGCCAGGCCGACGAGCTGCAGCGCGACGTCCGCGCGCTGCTCGACGAGTTCACCGGCAGTCTCTCGGCGACGCTGAACCTCTCGGCCGGGCTCGATATCTTCTGCCACGGCGCCAACCGGCTGTTCGCCGCCGATCGCACGTCGGTGTGGATTCACGAGCGGCGCGCGCGCCATCTCGTGCTGCAGGCGTCCTCGGATCCCGCCGACGTCGCGCGCGGCGTGCAGGTCGGCGCCGACGACCCGACGGCGCCCGCGGCGGTCGCCGATGCGGCGCGACCGCGCCGAAATCGTCGCGCCGTCCGAGCGACGAGCCGTCACGGCGATGGTCACCGTGCCGCTGCGCGGCTGCCGGCGCGCCCTCGGCGCGATCGTCTTCGAAGGCGTGCGGGTCGAGACCGGCGGCGAGCTCGACTCTGCTCGATCGCGCCGACGAGCTCGGGCGCCAGCTCTCGAGCGCCGATCGAGAACATGCAGCTGCTCGAGGACGTGATGCGGTCGCGCCGGGAGCTCGAGAACACGTTCGATTCGATCTCGCATCTGGTCGCCGTGTCCGACACGCCGCGGCCAGATCGTCCACGTGAACCAGGCGTTCGCGACGCGCGTCGGGCCGCACGCGCGAGGAGCTGCTCAATCAGCCGCTCGCCGAGCCACCTGGGCCCGGAGCTCGGCGGCTGGCTCGCAGCGGCACAAGTCGTCGACGGCACGCGACCGCACGGCGACTCCGCCGTCACCATCGAGGTCGTCGATCCCGGTGCTCAAGGGGCCGTTCATGGTGACGGTCACCGACCTGCTCGAACCACGACCGCGAGCCGGTCGGCAGCGTCATCGTCGCGCGCGACCTGACGCCGCAGACGCAGGCTCGAAGCCGAGCGCGAAGAGCTGCGCAAGCGGCTGACGCCAGAGCGAAAAGCTGGCCGCGCTTGGGCCAGTTCGTGGCCGGCATCGCCCATGAGCTGAACAACCCGCTGCAGGGCGTGCTCGGGCACCTCGAGCTGCTGCGCACCACCGGCGCCTTCCCGAAGCAGCTGCGCCGGGAGGTGCAGGTCAATCTATCGTGAAGCCGACCGCGCCGCGAAAATCGTGCGCAACCTGCTGGTCTTCGCCGGCTCGCGGCGCCTGACGCTCCGCTCGGTCAGCCTCAACGTCGTCCTGCAGAAGGTGCTGGCGCTGCGCGCGCCGCCCACCGTGCCGCAGGGCATCGAAGTCGTGCGACACTATGACGAGAAGCTGCCGCGCGTGCAGAGCGACCCGCTGCTGCTGCACCAGGTCGTTCCTGAACATGGTGATGAACGCCGGAGCATGCGATCGCCGCGACCGGCGACAGGGCGGACGCATCGAGATCGCGACGTTGGTGTCGCGCGTCCGGCGACCGGATCGTCGCCACGGTGCGCGACACCGGCGTCGGGATTCCCGAGGACACGCTGTCGCGCATCTTCGAGCCGTTCTACACGACGAAGGAAGTCGGCAAGGGCACCGGCCTCGGGCTGGCGCATCACCTACGGCATCGTGCAGGAGCACGGCGGCCAGATCGTCGCCGCGAACCATCCGGAGGGCGGCGCCGTGTTCACCGTCGAGCTGCCGCGTCGCGCCGTCACCAGGACGCTGAAGCATGATTGACGAAACGTTTCTGACGACGGAAGAAGTCCTGGAGTACCTCCAGGTCAACCTCCGCACCGTGTACCGGCTGATCAAGGCCGGCAAGATTCCCGCCGTGCGCGTCGGCCGGCAGTGGCGGTTCCGCAAGCGCGACATCGACGCCTGGCTCGACAGCCAGCGCCCGCGCGGCGGCGCGCGCGCGCCTGCGCGCCGCGCCTGCGCGCCGCGGCCGCGCGCCGGCAACGGCGCGCGCCGCGCGTCCTCGTCGTCGACGACGAGGCGAGCATCCGCGATCTGCTGTCGAAGACGCTCGCGCTCGCGGAATACGACGTCGACGTCGCGCCCGACGGCCGCTCGGCGCTCGAGCGGCATGCGGCTGCTATCCCTACGATCTGCTGATCGCCGACCTGAAGATGCCGGGCATGGACGGCCTGACGGTCATCCGCGAGGCGAAGCGCTATAAGGCGGACCTGCCCGTCATCATCATCACCGGCTTCTCCACCGAGTCGAGCGCGATCGAAGCGGTCAACCTCGGCGTCGCCGGCTACCTCACCAAGCCGTTCCGCGTGCCGCAGGTGCTCGCCGCCGCGGCGAAAGCGCTCGGCGAATAAGACATGAACCTGACGTGGCTGAAGGCTGAGGCCGCGACATGGCGGCTGCAACATCCATGACCTGAGCTCATGAGCCCTCAGCTCTTGCATGATCCAGCTCTCAGAACTCACCAAGACGTTCGGCGACCGCGTCCTGTTCGACCACGTCACGTGGCAGATCACGGATCGCGAGCGCGTCGGCCTGTGCGGCCCGAACGGCGCCGGCAAGACCACGCTGCTCAAGATGATGGCCGGGCTCGACGAGCCCGACGAGGGCGCCATCCTCAAGCCGTCCGCGCTGACGCGTCGGCTACCTGCCGCAGGACGGCCTCAACCACGCCGGCCGCATCGGTGTTCGAGGAAGCGTCGAGCGCGTTCGGCGAGCTGCTCGGCGATGAAGGCCGAGATGCACGCGCTCGAGGAGCGGCTCGGCGACGAGTCGATTCCCGAAGCCGAGCACGACGCGATGCTGCACCGCTACAGCGATCTGCAGGATCGCTTCCGCGTCGCACGACGGCTACAGCATCGAGCTGAAGACGGCGACGGTGCTGCAGGGCCTCGGCTTCAAGACCGCCGACTTCGAGCGGCCGACCGAGACGTTCTCCGGCGGCTGGCAGATGCGCATCGCGCTGGCCAAGCTGCTGCTCGGCGAGCCCAACCTGCTGCTGCTCGACGAGCCGACCAACCACCTCGACCTCGAGGCGCGCAACTGGCTCGAGGAGTACCTCAACGCCTACCCGCTACGCGGTGATCCTGGTCTCGCACGACCGCTTCTTCCTCGACGCGGTGGTCACGCGCATCGCCGACCTGACGCTGCGGACGCTGACCGACTACCACACCAACTACAGCGGCTACCTCGCCGAGCACCACGAGCGCATCGAGGCGATGCGCAAGGCCAAGCGCGAGCAGGACGAAGAGGTCGCGCGCGTCAAGATGTTCATCGACCGCTTCCGCTACCAGGCGACCAAGGCGTCGCAGGTGCAGAGCCGCATCAAGATGCTCGAGAAGGTGGTGCCGATCGAGGTGCCGCCCGAGCGCAAGAAGATCAACTTCAACTTCCCGGCCTGCGCGCAAGAGCGGCCGCATGGTGCTCGAGCTGAAGCACGTCGCGCAAGGCGCTACGGCGAGCTCGCGCGTCTTCGACGACCTGAACCTGCACATCGAGCGCGGCGATCGCATCGCGCTGGTCGGCCCGAACGGCGCCGGCAAGTCGACGCTGATGCGGATGCTCTCGGGCGAAGAGAGCGCCCGACTCCGGCGAGCGCGTCGCTCGGCCACAACGTCGTGATGCAGTATTTCGCGCAGGACGAGGCGACGCGGATGGATCCGGCGCCGACCGTCTACGAGACGCTGTCGTCCGGATCGCCGCATGCAGATGGTGCCGATGATCCGCAACATCCTCGGCGGCTTCCTGTTCTCGGGCGACGACGTCTACAAGCACGTGCGGGTGCTGTCGGGCGGCGAGCGCACGCGCCTCGCGGTCGCGCGCATGCTGCTGCTGCGGCCGTCGAACACGCTGCTGCTCGACGAGCCGACCAACCACCTCGACCTCGACTCGAAGGAAGTGCTGCTCGACGCGCTGGTCGACTACGGCGGCACGCTGATCTTCGTCTCGCACGATCGCTACTTCGTCGAGCGGCTCGCGACCAAGATCATCGAGATCGGCAACGGCACCGCGCGTCGCGTTCCCGGGGACCTACAAGGAGTTCCTGTATCACAAGGCAGCACTCAGGGCAGGACGGGCAGGACGGCAGGATGGGCGGGAGGGCAGGCGGCGAAGGGCGGGACGGCAGGAGCGGCAGTGGGCAGGCCGGCAGGCGGGCGGGACCGGGGCGGGCAAGGCAGCCGAAGGCCGGCGTCCACGCCGTCCTGCGCAGCCGCCAGCCCTGCCCATCGACGAAAGCCGCGCCCGAACACAGACTCACGACGAGAAGAAGCGCGTCGACGCCGAAGACGCGCAAGAAGCAGAAGGCCGCAGGCGCGCGGCAGGCGCGCGATCGCGACGCTCGAGGCGCGCATCGCCGAGACCGAAGCGGCCATCCGCGAGGTCGAGCAGCAGATGTCCGCCCCCGGGTTCTACGAGGACCGCGCCGGCGCCCAGCCGGTGATCGACCGCCATCAGGCCCTGATGTGGCAGGTCGGCGACCTGATGCATCAGTGGGAAGAGCTGCAGTCCCTCGGCGACCTCGACCGAAGCCTGAACGCCTGACGGAACCGTAATTGCGTTACAATACTGTTATCGGACGGCAGGGGCGTGCGTTCCCTAACCGTCTGAAATTACGCGCGGTTTCCGCGATCTGTAGCGGCCGAGGCGCGGGCACACGGTTTGCCCCTTGCTCGGTCAAGTTCCAGTGCCTGCAGCTATGCCCGACATGCCCAGCGATCCGACGCTCGTCCGCAGGCGCCGTTCGCCGCCGTCCGCCGGCGCGCCACGCGTGCGGAACGCCGGCCCGCCGGCGACCCGCGCCTGACGCCGGACGACCGCTTCTTCCGCCACATCGTCAGCAGCATGCGCAACGGCGTGATCGCCGTTCCGGCGCGACGGCACGCCTGGCGCTGATGAACGACGAGGCCTACCGGATTTTCGGCCTGACGCCGTCGGCCGACGACATCGGCCGGCCGTTCGCCGAGGTGCTGCGCGAGCGTGCCCGAGATCATCCGCGTGCTGTCCGGCGCCTTCGAGCTCAGCCATCTGCCGAACCGCGCCGAGCTGCGGCTGAAGGAGCTCGACCGCGTGATCGGCTACACGCTCTCGCAGGTGAAAGACGACGACGGCGCACGCCGATCGGCGCGGTGCTGTTCTTCAAGGATCTGACGCAGGTCGAACAGCTCGAGGAGCGCGAGCGGCTGCGCGATCGGCTCGCCTCGCTCGGCGAGATGGCCGCCGGCATCGCGCACGAGCTGAAGAACCCGCTGGCCGGCATCGAAGTGATGGCCGGCCTGCTGCGCCGGCAGGTGCCCGACTCGAAGGACGCGCAGTCGCTGCTCGCCGACATCCTCAGCGAGGCGAAGCTCGCCAACGCGATCGTCGTCGAGATGCTCGAGTTCGTGCGGCCCGGTGCGGCTGCAGGTCGAGCGCACCGACCTCGCCGACGTGCTGCAGCAGTCGGTCGACGATGGCCGAGATCGAAGGTGCCGCGCGGCGAGGTCGTGGTGACGACCAACGTCGAGCCGGGCCTGCCGGATGATCGAGGGCGATCATCATCAGCTGTCGCAGGTGTTCACGAACCTGGTCGCCAACGCGTTCGAGGCGCTCGACGGCAAGGGCGCGCATCACGATTCACGGCGGTCGACGACGCGCGATCGAGGCCGACCCGGCGTTTGCCGGCATCCACCCGCCGACGCCGGCGGTGCTGGTCGAAGTGGCCGACGACGGCCCGGGCATCCCGGCGGAGCTGACCGACCGGATCTTCAATCCGTTCTTCACGACCAAGGTCACCGGCACCGGGCTCGGGCTGGCGATTGTCAGGAAGATCGTCGACGCGCACGACGGGCGCATCGACGTCAGCAGCACGCCGGAGACCGGCACGCGGTTCCGCGTCACGCTGCCGGTCACGCAGCGCGTCCGGGTGGTTCAAATAAAGCGAGGTGATATGCAGATGGGTCGCATTCTTGTCGCCGATGATCACGACGCACTGCGCCGCGGGCTGGTCCGCGGGCTGACCGACGCCGGTCACGAAGTCGAGGAGGCGTCGAACGGCAACGCCGCCATCGAGCGGCTGCACGACAGCTACTTCGACGTCGTGCTGAGCGACCTCAAGATGGGCGGCAGCGACGGCATGGACGTGCTGCGGACGACGCGGCGCGATGCATCCGACCACCGCCGTGATCCTGATGACGGCGTTCGGCTCGGTGAACACCGCGGTCGAGGCGATGAAGACCGGCGCCTTCGACTACGTGCAGAAGCCGTTCGAGATCGAGGAGATGGAGGTCAAGATCGAGAAGGCGCTCGAAGTGAAGCGCCTGAAGCACGAGCTCGACTACCTCCGCGGCACGCAGCAGGACATCTACGAGTTCGACAAGATCGTCGGCATCGAGCGCCGCGCTCCAGCGCGTGCTCGACATCGTCAAGAAGGTGGCGAAGAGCAACACCACCGTGCTCATCCGCGGCGAAACGGGCACCGGCAAGGAGCTGATCGCCGGCGCGATCGCACCACAACTCGCTGCGCAACGACGCGCAACTTCGTCAAGGTGAACTGCGCGGCGCTGCAGGAGAACCTGCTCGAGTCCGAGCTGTTCGGCCACGAGAAGGGCGCGTTCACCGGCGCCGACAAGCAGCGCATCGGCCGCTTCGAGCAGGCCGACGGCGGCACGCTGTTCCTCGACGAAATCGGCGACATGAGCCCGAGCACGCAGGCGAAGATCCTGCGCGTGCTGCAGGAGCACGAGTTCGAGCGCCTGGGCGGCACCCGGACGCTGCGGGTCGACGTGCGGCTGATCGCGCGCGACCAACCGCGACCTGCCGGCGATGGTCGCAGGCGGGCCAGTTCCGCGAGGACCTCTACTACCGCCTCAACGTCGTCTCGATCGAGATGCCGCCGCTGCGCGAGCGCAAGGACGACATCGTGCCGCTGGCGCCGACCTTCATCCGCCGCTTCGCCGGCGAGCTGAAGAAGAAGATCGACGGGCTCGAGCCGGACGCGCAGAAGCTGCTGATGCGCTACAACTGGCCCGGCAACATCCGCGAGCTCGAGAACACGATCGAGCGGGCGATGCTGCTGGCCGAAGGACGCGCCGATCGCCGTCGAGCGACCTGCGGCTCGGCGAAGTGCCGACCGCCGGCGGCGCGCGCGATCACGTCGTCGGTCGTCAAGATTCCGCCGACCGGCATCCCGCTCGAGGACATCGAGCGCCACGCGCTGGTCGAGGCGCTGAAGATGTCGAACTGGGTGCAGAAGGACGCGGCGGAGCTGCTGTCGATCAGCCCGCGCGTGATGAACTACAAGATCAAGGTGCTGGGCATCGAGTTCCCGCGCGGCCGGCGCGCCGCCCCGCTGAGTCGTCGATCGCGGCAGCAGCACCACCGCACTGATGGCGACGATCAACAGGGAGCGCGAAGAATTCAGGAGGTGCTTATTCGTGTCCTTCAGAAAGAATCTCCTGACCTTCTGATTCTCGCTAATTTTGATGTGCAGCCTCGCCCGCGGGTGGCGTCTTGTTGTAGACCTCGCAGCAACTGCGCGGCGTTGACGTGCGTGAACGCTGCGTCGTGCTCAGGCGGGCGTGGCCGAGCAGTTCCTGGATGCGACCGGAGGTCGGCGCCCCGCTGCGCAGCAGGTGCGTGGCGAAGGAATGCCAGCAGCGCGTGCGGGCTGATCCCCATCCGCGTGCTGCGTCGCCGCCACATATTTCCGCACCAGCCGATCCACGCTGCGCACCGTCAGGCGCGCGCCGCGATAGTTCACGAACAGCGGGTGACGGGAGACACGGTCGGCGCTGGAGGCGGACGGGACGGCGTCACGGTCCCGTGGGGCCCATCGCGTGCTGTGTCCGCCTAGCCCGCCCGTGCTGGACTGACAGCATCTCCCGATCCTTCAGGTACGTCGCGGATCGCCGTGCCCGTGCTCGTGTTGAACGGCACGAGCCGCTGCTTGCCGCCCTTGCCGAGCACGCGCACCATCCTCGCGCTCAGGTTCACATCGTCGAGATCGAGTCCGACCAGCTCGCTGAGGCGCAGTCCGGACGCGTAGAACAGCTCGAGAATCGCGCGATCGCGACGGCCGAGCGGACCGATCGCCGGCCGGCGCCGCAATCAGCGCGCCCATCTCCGTCTTCGGACAGGTGCGCCGGCATGCGCACCTCGCGCTTCGGCGTGCGAACGAGCGCGCCCGGATCGGTGTCGATGACGCCTTCACGCCGCAGATAGCGGAGAAACGTCCGGCCGCGGCCAGCTTGCGCGCCGCCGTCGCCCGGGCCGCCCCAGCTCGTGCAGGTCGGCGAGAAAGCGCGCGGATCGCCGCCGCGATCGAGATGGGCCGGCTGCAACGCGGCCGTTTCACGCCGGCGCGGCCGGCGGCGTGATCGAGAAACTGCGACAGGTCGCTCTCATACGCGCGCACCGTGTGCACCGACGCGTTGCGATTCAGGCGCAGGAACTCGCAGGAACGCTTTGAGATGTTCGGTCATCGGTCGGTCGCGGCGCCGGCGTCGCCACGCCTGGACGCCAAGGACTACCAAGGCCGGGTCCGCAGGACCTACGGCCTACGTCTGTGTCCGTTTCGGTAGGGGACGGTCTGCCACCGATCCTGTGCGTCCCGCGCGCGCTCGGTCATCCACGCGGCCAGATCGGCGAGCGCACGCTGCTCGACAGCGCGAGCTTGCCGCTCCATCTTGCCTGCGCGGCGGCCGGTCGCAGCGGCGGCATGATCCCGAACGTGATGTTCGACGGCTCGTAGTGCCGCGGGTCGGCGTGCGACGACGTAATACGCGAGCGCGCCGATCGCCGTCGTGCGCGGCGCGGCGGAGACCGGCTCGCCTCTGACCAGCGCCGCCGCGTTCAGCCCGGCGAGCAACGCCCCGACGCGGCCGATTCCACGTAGCCTTCGACGCCGGACATCTGCCCGCGCGAACAACAACGTCGGCCGCCGCCGGACCTGCCACGTCTCGGCTCAGCACATCCGGCCCGTTCACGTAGGTGTTGCGGTGGACCATGCCGAACCGGACGAATTCCGCCTGCTCGAGGCCGGGAATGAGCCGGAGCACGCGCGCCTGATCTCCCCATTTGATCTGCGTCTGGAATCCGACGAGGCTGTAGTGATCGCCGGCGAGATTGTCCTGCCGGAGCTGGACGACCGCGTACGGCGGCATGGCCGGTGCGCGGATCGATCGAGGCCGACCGGCTTCATCGGCCCGAAGCGCAGCGTGTCGCGGCCGCGGTGCGCCATCACCTCGATCGGCAGGCAGCCTTCGAAGAATCGCTCCTTGTCGAAGTCGTGCACGGTGGCCGATTCGGCGTCGACGAGCGCGTCGTAGAAGCGATCGTATTCGTCGCGCGTCAGCGGACAGTTCAGATAATCGCCCGTCGCCATCGTCGACGCCGCAGGCCGGGCGCGCCGTCATCGTCGGGTCCGGCTTCTAGCCGGTACCTGCGGCGCCGGTCCGCCTGAACGGCGTGACGGCTTCGGCGGATCCATGCCGTCGACGTCCGCGAAGCTCCGCCCCCCTCGACGCGCGGAAGACCTTGCCGCGATCGATCGACTCGGCGAGCACGATCGGGACTGATGGCGTCGTAGAAGTACAGATGCTCCTGCCCGACCAGCGAGACGAGCCCGGCGGACAGGCGCGTCGGACGTCAGCGGACCCGTCGCGACGATGACCGGGTCGCGCTCGCTCGATTCGGGAATCGCCGTCACCTCCTCGCGCACGATGGTGATCAGCGGATGCGTCGCGAGCGCGCCGGTGACGATCTCGGCGAAGCGCTCGCGGTCCACGGCCAGCGCGGCGCCCGCCGGCACTCGGCTCGCTTCGGCCGCGCGCATCACCAGCGATCCGAGGCGCCGCATCTCCTCCTTGAGCAGGCCGACGGCGTTATCGAGCTTGTCGCCGCGGAACGAGTTGCTGCAGACGAGCTCGGCGAGGCGGTCGGTCTTGTGCACGGCGGTCGGCCGCACCGGCCGCATTTCGTGCAGCGTCACCGGCACGCCGCGCGACGCGGCCTGCCAGGCGGCTTCGGAACCCGCGAGGCCACCGCCGATGATGCGGATCATCTCGAGGCCGCGGTGGAAAGCACTCGAGCGGCCCAGCGTATGGCTAATGGCTGATGGCTGATGGCATGGCTAACCGATGGCTGATGGCTGACCTAATGGCTGATGGCATCGGCTCATGGTCGTGGACACCGCGTATGGCAGCGGCTCTGATTCGATCGTCAGCCATGAGCCGATGAGCCACTTAGCCATTAAGTGGTGTGCGGCTACGAACTGGCGCGCTTGCAGGCTGCCGGCCTTGCGCGTCGCGCTCTGCTCGACCGCGGCGTCGCCGGCGTCAGCGGCGATCTTCGGTCGCGCGCGGCCGCCGCGCGTGCGCGGCACGCCTTTCGATCGCGTCGGCCGGTCGCCGGCCCTCGCGCGGCAGGCGCGCCGGCTCGCGCCTCGATCAGCGCCCGGGCGTCCTCGAGGGTGAGCGTGCGCCGGATCTGCGCCGCGCGGCACCGAGGCATTCGTCGTCGCCGTCGGTGACGTAGCGGACCGTATCGTCCCTCCAGCACTTGCAGCGGCGCGCCGCCGTCGGTCGCCTCGAGCTGGCGAATCACCCGCTTGGCCGCGCCCCTGCCGGCGCCCCTGTTTCTTCGGCGCCGCGAGCAGCGCCAGCGACGCTGGCAGATCGACGGTGAACAGGTCGTCCTCGGATTCGAGCGAGCGGTAGTCGTCGCCGTGTTTGACGTAGGGTCCGTAGCGGCCGAGCCCGGCGACGACCGGCTGGCCCGATTCCGGGTGGACGCCCAGCTCGCGCGGCAGCGACAGCAGCTTCAGCGCTTCGTCGAGCGTCACGGTCGATTCCAGGAGTCCGCTGGTGAGCGACGAGCGTCGCGGTTTCACATCGCTGGGCTCTTTGGCGTTGGCTTTTGGCGTCGGCCTTCTCCGGCGTCTCGCCGAGCTGCGACGTAGGTGCCGAAGCGCCCGTTGATGACGTAGACGTTCTTGCCGGTTGCCGGATCGGCGCCGAGCAGGCGCGGCCCTTCCGCCTTGGCGCGCAGAATCGCCATCGCCTTCTCGACCGTCAGGTCGGCCGGCGGCAGCGTCGGCGGCAGCGATGCGGTGTTGCCGGTCCGCCTTCTCGCCACGCTGGAGAAACGGCCCGTAGCGCCCGACGCGGACGCGTGATCGGTTGCCCGATCGCCGTGTCCGGCGCCGACGTCGAGGAGCGGATACGCGATCAGACTCTGCTTCGTCGCTCACCGCGCCCTCGAGCCCGCGGCGGTCGCCGTCGCCGCGATAGAACGCGCGCAGGAAGTCGAGCCAGTCGCGCTCGCCATTCGAGATCTCGTCGAGATCTTCCTCCATCTTCGCGGTGAAGCCGACGTTGACGTAGTCGCCGAAATGATCGCGCAGCAGCGTGGTGACCGCGAACGCCGTGAAGCTCGGCACCAGCGCCTTGCCCTGACGGAACACGTAGCCGCGCTTCTGAATCGTGCGCAATCGTCGGCGCGTAGGTGGACGGCCGGCCGATGCTGTCCTCCTCGAGCGTCTTGACCAGCGAGGCCTCGGTGTATCGCGGCGGCGGGGTCGTCTCGTGCCGCTTCGGGTCCAGCCCGCACCAGCGTCAGCTGTCCGTCGCCGGCCGGCGACCGATCGATCCGATCGCCGACCGCGCACGTCGGCAGGATCGACTCCTGATCGCCGAGCTCGGCTCGCCGGATCGTCGCTGCCTTCGACGTAGGCGCGGAGGAAGCCGGCGAACTCGATCGCCTTGCCGCTCGCCGTGAACACGCACGGCTCGCCGTCTGGCCCCGACGCCGGTGATCTCGACCGTGGTGCGCTGCAGGCGGGCGTCGGCCATCTGCGACGCGATCGTGCGCTTCCAGATCAGGTCGTAGAGCCGCAGCTCGTCGGCATCGAATCTGCCCGCGCACCTGCTCCGGCGTCAGCACGAACTCGGTCGGCCGGATCGCCTCGTGCGCCTCCTGGGCGTTACGCACCTTCGTCTGATACTGGCGCGGCCCCGGTGATACTCGCCGCCGAACATCTGGCTGATGGCGCTGCCGCGCCTCGCCGAGCGCCTTCTCGCAGAGCGTCGTCGAATCCGGTGCGGTGGTAGGAGATGAGCCCTCCATCCGGCCGTCGCTGAGCTCGACGCCCTGGAACAGCCGCTGCGCGATCTGCATCGTGCGATCGGCGGAGAAGCCGAGCTTGCGGTTCGCTTCCTGCTGCAGCGTGGAGGTGGTGAAGGGCGGCGCGGGCCGCTGCGTGAACGGTTTCCTCCTCGACCGCCGTGACCGTCCACGGCAGGTGCGCGTTCAGCGCCTCGACGAGCGCCGGACCGTCCGCCTCGGCGAGCAGCCGCGCCCTGGCGCCTGTCGCGAGTTGCCCGTCGCGGCGTCGAAGTCCTTGCCGGTGGCGAGCGCGATCGGCGCCGATCCGCGCCAGCGTCGCCGTGAACTCGCGGTCGATCCGCGCAGCGCGCGCCTCGAGATCCCAATAGCACGCCGGCCCGGAACGCGCAGCCGTTCTTCCTCGCGCTCGACGATCAGCCGGACCGCGACGCTCTGCACGCGGCCCGGCGCTCAGCCCCGTCTGCACCTTCTTCCACAGCACCGGCGACAGCGTGTAGCCGAAGAGCCGATCGAGAATGCGGCGGCTTTCCTGCGCGCGCACGAGGTTCTGGTCGACGTCGTGCGACGTTGGCGAGCGCCTCGCGGATCGCGCTCTTCGGTGATCTCGTGGAAGTACGATGCGCCGGACCGGCACCTTCGGCTTGAGCACCTCCAGCAGATGCCAGCTGATCGACTCGCCTTCGCGATCCGGGTCGGTCGCGAGCATGACTTCCGACGCGTCCTTCAGCGCGGCCTTCAGCGCCTGGACGTGTCTTCTTCTTGTCCGCCGGGACGACGTAATAGGGCTTGAAGTCGCCGTCGGTGTCGACGCCGAGGCGGCCCCACTTCTTCTTGCGGATCTCCTCCGGGACCTCGATCCGCCGAGTCCGGCAGGTCGCGCACGTGGCCGTAGCTCGCTTCGACGCGATAGCTGATCGCCGAGAAAACGCGACGAGCGTCCGCGCCTTCGCGGGCGACTCGACGATCACCAGGGTTTTGGCCATACCTGCGTTTCACCCTAACACGTTCTGTCAAACCGGACGAACCGTCCGCCGCCGGCGCGGCGCGACTCAGCCCCTGCAGCTCCAGCTCGAACAACCGCGGCAGCAGCCGCGCCGGACTGAGGCCCGATCGCTCGGAAATCGCGTCCAGATCGCAGGCTTCGCCCGGCGGCAGGCACGCCAGCACCGGGTCGGCGCACGGCGCGGTCGGCCGTCGCCGCCGGACGCGCACGATGCCGGCCACGCCGTTCAGCTCCTCCAGGATATCGTCCGCGGTCTCCACAATCTTTGCGCCGTCGCGCAGCAGCGCGTGCCCGCCGCGGTTGCGGCCGCTCAGCACGTTGCCCGGCACGGCCAGCACGTCGCGTCCCTGCTCGAGCGCGCAGCGCGCCGTGATGAGCGATCCGCTCCGCTCGCCCGCCTCGACGATGACGACCGCGCGCGACAGCCCGCTGATGATGCGGTTGCGCTGCGGAAAGAACCGCGGCAGCGGCGGCGTGCCCGGGACGAGCTCGCTGATGATCAGCGCCTGCCGGCTCGATCGTCGCGCGCGAGCGCGCGCGTGCTCGGCGGATACATGACGTCGGCGCCGCGACCCGAGCACCGCGACCGTCGATCCGCCGGCCGACAGCGCGCCTCGATGCGCCGCGGCGTCGACGCCGCGCGCCAGCCCGCTGACGATCGGCCACGCCGCGCGCGGCGAGATCCGCCGCGAGCCGCTCCGCCACGTCGAGCGCGTACGGCGACGCCGCGCGCGATCCGACGATCGCGACCGCCGGGCGTGCCGAGCGCCGCGCGCGATCCGCGCGTCCACAGCACCGGCGGCGGATCGACGATCGCCGCGAGCGCCGGCGGATACGCCGCGTCGCTCCACGCGATCGGCGCGAGGCCGCGCTCGGCGCCGCGTCGGCGATGGCCGCCGCCGCGCCGAGCGCCGGATCGATCGCGCGGCTCGCTGGCGCGTCGCGGCCATCGCGCCGCGCAACAGCCGATCGAGCGCCGCGGCCGGCGGCATCGCCGGCGCGCAGCCGTTCGGCCGACGTCGCGCCAGCACATGAATGGCAGAAGCGAGAGCGACGAAGTCGGTGACGATCGGCGCCAGCGGTCGATACCGCCTCCGCGCGCGCCGTCTCGCGGCGGTGGCCTGACCCGTGACAGAGAGGCTCGCGCGCCTGCCGCTACAAAGGTCGCGACGACGTGATGGGACCCGACCTCCTGACGTCAATTGTAGACCGATTTTCGTAAGTCGGCTGACAGCTCGGATCGTGCGAAAAGTCAGCCGTGTTTCCGCGATGCAGTCGTGGCACATCGCTTGCTCTGCTCGATCTCGCATGGCCTCAAATGCCTTGCACGTGGCGCGAGGCGAATAGCTATAGTGGCTGTCATCCCGTCATGACGATCGTGTCGCCGTCCTGTCGCCGTCGCGATCGCTGTCGGCTTCGCCGGCGTTCGCCGACGCGCGCAGCGACGCCAAGGCGCAGGTCGCGTTCGGGATCAGCGTCGCCCAGCGCGGCCTGTGGCGCGAGGCCATCTATCGCTGGGAAAAAGCGATCGAGCTCGACCCGACGCTACGCGGCGGCGTTCAACGACCTCGCCATCGCCTACGAGCACGAAGGCCAGCTCGACAAGGCGCGCAAGGCGTACGAGAAGGCGCTCGAGCTCGAACCGAACAACGCGCAGATCCGTCAGAACTTACGAGCTCTTCAAGGAAATCAATGACCGCGACGAGCTCCGGCAAAGACGAAGGCCAGTAGCCTCGCGCTCGTGGCGCGCTGGCGGCCGTGCGGCGCCGCGACGCTGTCGCCTGCGGCCCGACTACGCTCGAGATCCCGATCGAAACGCCGATCCAGCCCAAGCTGGACGTCTCGGCCGTTCCAGCGCGTGCTGGTCGCCGGCTTCGTCGCCGGCGGCACCGAGGACGTCGACACGAACCAGGAAACCGTCCGCCTGCTGCGCAGCCAGCTGCGCACGAAGTCGTCGCTCAAGGTGATCGACGCCGACGTGCATGCCGCTGCATCGAGATCGCGCAGGATCAGAACAAGCCGGCCAACGGCACTGCGGACGACGCCGGCGGCCGCGACGTCGGCGGGCAACGGCGCAGCGACCGGCGCAGGCCCGGCCGACGCAGACGCTGCCGCTGCCGCAGACGCATCAAGGACGAGAAGGATCTCGAGCCGTACGAGCGGCTGTTCGCCAACGTCGCGTACTGGAAGACGATCGGCGAGGAATATCAGAACCCGCTGATCGTCACCGGCACGGTGCTGTTCACGCCGCACTCGCACGTCCGGCTTCGTGCAGCGCGATCAGGAAGTCTTCGATCAGCTTCGGCCGCCGCAGCGTCGTGCCGGTGCGCACCTACATGGAGCGCAAGGGCTTCATCCTGCGGCCGAAGTTCGTCTTCATCGACGGCCGCACCGGCGCGACGATGTACTCCGAGAGCGTATCGCGAAGAGATCCTCTACAACGCCGCAGCAGAACACGCCGGCGCTGTCGTCCTACTTCGAGCTGATGGACCGGCTGGTCGCCGAACTTCCTGAGCGCGCTCAGCAGCCAGAAGATCACCTGGTGGCACCCGCGTGCTGCCAGAAGTAGACAGAGTTAATATCAGCAGATATCCTCGCTTCTGGCGGAAGCGTGGCAATGAGACAGGGCCGCAGCGAAGCGGAGCACCGACGACGGAGTTCTTGGCGTTAGACGCGAAGCTTCCTGTATGCCCCGCGGAGCGGCAAAGCGAAACTGGGGCCGCAGCGAAGCGGGGAGCAACGCGACGACGGGAGTTCTTGGCGTCTAGAGGCGGAGCTTCGCTGCCTTCGCAACGATGAGGGAAATGCCGTTCCGGGAAGAGGTCTACGCCGGCGGCCGGACCGATGCCGCGCTGCTGGACAATCTCGCTGCAGAGTCGAGGGCATAGGCGACACGCTCGTCACCGCCAGCGACAAGAGGTCTTCCCGCATCGGACCGCACGCGGGCGCGCTCGTGTCTACGTCGCCCGACCCCGGCCACACGTGCAGCGGGCGCGGCGACATCGTCGAGGCGCTATCGGCGGCATCGAGCCGCGTCAAAGGTGATCCGAGGTCGCACTGCTCGTGGCGGTGCCGCGCCTGCAACGAGCCTGGTTGAAGGCCAAAGTTCGAGGTGCGCTGGAAATGCGGGGCGTCCCGGCCTTCCGGGCAGACCAGCGCGGGAGAACGGCGATCGGCGGTGGCACTCCGCGGGCGACCAGCGCGCCCCTCAGCGGCTTCGAGTACTCCGCGAAGCGGTTTCGCGGACGTGCATCGCGATGGTGGTGCCTCCTGCCTGGCGGCGCTGCCCCCGCGTCATCGTCCGGGTCGTCGAGGACGCCGGAGAGGCGGGCAGATTCCGCGCGGCAGGCAGGCGCTGCCCATCACCGGCTGGAGATAGCTAACCCGTTACACCTAGCGGCCTCTACAGATGTAAAGCGTCTTCGGTTGTACACCACTTTCTGGTAGAACAAACGCGATCATGGTCCTCGTCGGACGTCAGGTCTTCACTCGTTTGTTCTACAGGGGCCGATCATGTTCTGCAATCATCCAGTCGGGCAGCAAGCAGTTCAGGGTCACGCCGGGGCGGTTTCCGCCACCTCGACGGCTTCCGCGGGCGAGCCGGGCGCCGAGCTGACGCTCGGGCAGGTGTTGCTCGTCGAGAAAGACGACGGCGATCTGGTCGCGGGCGCGCCGTTTGTCGCCGACGCCCGGGCCATCGCCGTCGCGGACGGCGAGACTCGCGGTCAGATTCGAGAGCAATACGGCAAG
>ERZ1370068.360-contig-10325_pt1 | contig 82099 bp, 138 predicted proteins | sample MGYA00561227_ERZ1370068 | MGnify/ENA primary metagenome ERZ1370068 (study PRJEB38410, sample SAMEA6850437) | metagenome | study: Metagenomic assessment of the ecological functions of the soil: analysis of the soil microbiota associated with the...
AACCAAATATCAGTCAAACAGCACACTCCCTACCTTCGCGATGACAGACGCGCCCATTGACATCGCCTTAGCCTCAGGTTCTCGCCGTCGGCATCAGAATGCCGTTCGTAGCCCAGATGATCTGGCAACGGCGCTGTAGGGAGACCATCGCCAGAGAAGGTAGGAGGAGCGCAATGAAGCTGGGCCGGAAATTCCCAGAAACTTCCGAACCGTGATCGTCGCGGCGGCGGTGGGCAACGTCATCGAGTGGTATGATTTCTACATTTTCGGGAGCCTGGCCGCGATCTTGTCGGTCAAGTTCTTCGACCAGACCAGCCCGGTTGCGGCGCTGTTGAGCACGATTGCGCTGTTCACTGCCGGATTCCTGATCCGTCCGCTGGGGGCATTCCTGTTCGGATGGATGGGCGACAAGGTGGGCCGCAAATACACGTTCCTCCTTACGCTCAGCGGCATGGGGCTCGGCACGGGGTGTATCGGGTTGATCCCGACCTACCAGGATATTGGTCTGACCGCCGCGTTCATCCTGTTCGGCTTGCGGATGATTCAGGGCCTGTGCCTGGGCGGCGAGTATGGCGGCGCCATCACCTACGTCGCCGAGCACGTGGAAGACCGGCACCGCGGCTACTACACAGGCTGGCTGCAGACCTCTCCCACTCTCGGCATCGTGGTGTCGCTGGCCGTGATCATTGCGACCCGCACGTACCTTGGCGATGACCGCGTTCAATGCGTGGGGCTGGCGCGTTCCGTTCCTGCTGTCCTTCCTGATGGTAGCAATCGCGATCTACATCAGGCTCCAGCTGCAGGAAACGCCGATCTTCGAGGAGATCAAGGCCAAGGGGCAGATGACCAAGAACCCCTGGAAGGGAGGCCTTCCTCAGCTCGAACATCAAATACATTCTGATCGCCACCATCGTGCTGATCGGGCAGGGCGTGGTCTGGTACAGCGGCCAGTTCTGGGCGTTGTATTACCTGCAGCAGGTTTCGAAGATAAGCCCGGCTGGACTCGGCCTACATCGTGGGAACCGCGCTGCTGATCGCGACGCCGACCCTGATCTTGTATGGCTGGCTGTCCGACAAGATCGGCCGCAAGCCCGTGATCTTGGGAGGCATGTTCCTGGCCGCGATCACCTACTATCCCCTGTACAGCTGGCTGGGAACGTTCACGCAGCCGGGTAAGGTCGACTTCTGGCCTGCGGTCGGCATCATAGCTATTCTCGTGTCCTTCGTCGGAATGGTCTATGGGCCGGTTGGAGCGTTCCTGGCGGAATTCTTCCCCGGCAGGATCCGCTACACATCGGTCTCCGTGCCCTACCACATCGGCAACGGTTGGGGTGGCGGACTGGTACCGTTTATCACCTCGGCCGCCTTTGCGGCCACCGGGAGCCTCGCCTACGCGCTGCTCTACTGTATCGCGGTTCCAGCGGTGTGCTTCATACTTGCTCTCTTCCTGATGCCGGAGACGCGCAAGATGAGCATTTGGAACCCAGAGGAGGGCAGGGCGCACGCTTAGCGCAGAGCTGTGCGGGGCCTGCAAACGGCTCCGCACAAGCTAGGGGTTCGGCGAGCAGGACAAACCCAACCCTTGTGGCCAAGTATCATCTTGGCTTTCTGTCAGATCATGGAGGAACGACATGGCCGTAGTTTATGCACTTATCCTCGCCGTAGTTGGCGCTCTGTTTGTCTACCTTGCTCTCCAGGTGGAGGGTGGTTTCTCTCTCACGTCACTGAACCTGGCGGCATACTATGTCACAGTGGCGTTCATTGCCTTCGTGAACATGATTTTGTTCGCGGCGCGCCGTTTTCGCGAAGGAATAGCGCCGACCTGGATTCAAACCCTTGGTTTCGATCCACGGTTCGAAACCAAGCGGTTTGGGAGCGCCATAGCATTGTCGGCTGGCGGTGCGGCTGCCTTCTGGCCTACGAGGCCGGGCGCGACGGGTTCTGGCTGGCACGATGGCTCATCGCTCGCGGGATCGAGGTGCATGTCATTCATTCGGCCAGTGTCGCGGTCTCGCGCGAACGCAAAGCGTGCCAAGACGGACCGTCTCGATGCGGCAATGCTAATGCGCGTGTTCCTGGGCTGGTTGCGCGGTGAACGCGGCCATTGCGGGATGGTGGCGGTGCCCACGCTCGAGGAGGAGGACGCGAGGCGCCCGAGCCGCGAACGCGAAAGCCTCGTCAATGAGAAATCACGGATCACCAATCGTATGAAGGGCGCGCTCGCGCGGCTCGGCATCCGCGGCTTCAAGGCGCACTTGCGTAAGGCGGCACTACGTCTTGAGGGATTGCGAACGCCCGAGGGTACCGGGCTGCCTCCGAATATCACCGAGGAGTTCCGCCGCGATATGGCACGGCTGGCGCTGGTCCGCGAGCAGATTGCTGCGATCGAAAAGGCGCGGATCGAGCGGCTTCAGCGCGCGCCGAACACTGGCCCGAACCTGATGGTGCGGCTGCTCGCCCGCGTCATCGGTATCTCCATCGAGACCGCGGACATGCTGGTCAGAGAAATCTTGTCGCGGAACTGGCGGGATCGACGAGCTGTGGCGCGCTACGCCGGGCTCACCGGTTCGCCTGATGAGAGTGGTACGAAGCGTCGCGAGAAGGGCTCGCCAAAGCGGGCAATGCCCGGGTGCGCCGTGGCCTGATCCAGCTCGCTTGGCGCTTCCTCAATTCCAGAAAGAGAGCGCTCTCACAAAATGGTTTTGGTCACGCACCGAGGGCCCCAGCGGCGTGCGCAAGACGACCATGATTGTGGCGCTCGCGCGCAAGCTGCTGATCGCGTTGTGGCGTCTGGTCACGACCGGCGAGGTGCCCGAGGGCGTCGCGCTGCGGCCGGCGGTCTGAGCAACGCCCTCTCAAACAAGAAGGACATGCCAGGGGTTCGGCACCGAGTCGCGCTGACGCGACGGGCTGCCGATGACGATCCGAGGTGGCGGCAATCCGAATCCGGCTATGGCTGCAATGCCGCTGAGAGAATGGACCCGCCGCCTCGGAGCCTTGCCCGTAGAAGCGTATCACTGCTTCATGGTCGGGGTCCTTTGGACCCAACCGATTACAAGCGTGTGGCGCGAGCTCCCGCGCACACAAGGCAGGCTCCCCTCGGATCATCAGTCGAGCCGTACCCGATCGTTACAGCATGCCGCCGTCCTCACGTCCGTCAAGGACAAGGCCCTTCGGGCGGCACGGAAGAAACGCGCCGTCCTTGACTGCCGCTGCGCGCGTCGGCTTTGGCATCTTGCGGTCGGGGCGGGAAGAAAGCCTGCGGCGCGGTCGAACAAAAGAAAGGGCCAAGAAAGCCAAGAAGGAAAGAGAAGGTCGTGCTGGCGGCCCCCTTGACAAGAAAAGCCCCATACAAGCCGGATACCGGAAATCGGTACATCCGGGTGTTGCAACCAGTAAACGCTGGTGTGTTCAGCAGGAGATAGACCTGCCGGGGCAAAAGTCAGGAGCCCTGTAGTTCGGATGGCAGGATGGCGGGAACGCAAAGCTCTGAAGTCCTGAAAGCCCATCGACAAGGTCTCCCTTGGGGAGATTACGAGTCACCGGGCCGTAACGACGGTGAACGCAAATGTGGCCTCGAAAAGCCAGATCCGAGGGCCGAGCCCGCTACCGGAGGGCGAAGGCAGCATGGGGTGCCGAAATCTGACCGATGCGGCATCTCCACCTCGGCGGGGTGAAAGCGACAGCACGGTGACAAGGACATACCGAGTAACTGGCGAAGCCCTCCTCGTCCCGGTGCGAAATCACCGGAGCAAGGTAGATCGTATAACCGGCTCAACCGGGAAATCGATCGAAGGCGAGAGGGTGGCGGACGGGTCCGTAGTAGCGAGTGAAGCGGAGTAACGTCCGCGGAGCAAGGGGACCCTGCTGTTTGTAATGTCTCCTTCAATCGGGAAGGCAAGGACGAGATGACAAAGGCGTCCATCGATTTGCAGGACCTGAGGCGGAGACTATACGTCAAGGCGAAGGCTGAGACGTCCTGGCGTTTCTGGGGTTTGTACGTCCATGTCTGCAAGATAGAGACGCTACGCCAGGCGTATGCGCTGGCCAAAGAATAACGATGGTGCTCCCGGCGTAGATGGGGTCACCTTCGTGGCCATCGAAGCGCAAGGCGTAGAGGCGTTCCTCGGGCAGATCAGGGACGAACTGGTTAGACGCACCTATGTAGCCGTTACCGGCCCGGCGGCAGGAGATACCCAAGGATGGCGGCAAAGTCCGCGTCCTTTCGATTCCTGCGATCCGGCGACCGGGTGGTGCAAGGTGCTCTCAAGCTCATCTTGGAGCCGATCTTCGAGGCCGACTTCCAACCGGGATCGTTTGGATACCGACCCAAGCGGACAGCTCATGAAGCGGTCGACCGCGTGGCCCAAGCAATCGTTCGGCACAAGACACGCGTCATAGACTTTGATTTGCGGAGCTACTTCGACAACGTTCGGCACGACCGACTGTTGGCCAAGGTGGCGAAGCGGGTCAACGACAATGACGTGATGCACCTGCTGAAGATCATGCTGAAGGCCAACGGTCGATATGGCGTCCCGCAAGGCGGGGTGGTCTCCCACTGCTCAGTAATATCTACCTCAATGAGGTGGACCATATGCTCGAGCGGGCGAAGGAGGCAACACGCTACGACAAGTACACCGCGATCGAGTACGCGCGTTTTGCTGATGACGTGGTGATCTTGATCGACGCCCACCCGCGACATGACTGGCTGCTACCGGCGGTGGAGAAGCGCCTCCGGGAGGAATTGGCTGCTCTACAAGTCGAGGTCAATGAAGAGAAGAGTCGGATCGTGGACCTCAGCCGCGGCGACAGTTTCGGCTTTCTGGGATTCGACTTCCGCCGCATCCGTAGTCAACGGGGCGAATGGCGCGTGAAGTACACGCCGAAGCTCAAGAAACGAACGGCGCTGCTGCGGAAGCTCAAGGGCGTGTTCCGCCGCTATCGATCCCAACCCGTGGACCGGGTGATTTATCCTGATCAATCCGGTGCTGCGTGGCTGGGTCAATTACTTCGCCGTGGGACATTCCAGTGAGTGCTTCAACTTCATTCAAGACTGGGTGGAAGAGAAGATCCGGCGCCATATGATGCATGCCCGGCAACGCAAGGGCTTCGGCTGGAAGCGGTGGAGTAGGCGGTGGCTGTACGAGAACTTGAAGCTATTTAATGGCTACAGGGTTCGACGGTCTCAGCCGAAAGTCGCCCCGGCAGGATAGGTCACATAACCCTTGATGCGAAGCAAACAGGTGAGCGTAGTGAGGGGAAATCCATACGCTGCGTTCGACGGTGGCGGGGACTGGAAACGTAAGCATGGTCGCGATGCTGTGACACCTCGCAACCGAAAGGGTGAGGCAACAGGGAACACAAACTGCGACCTAAACCGGCGCGCCAGTCTCCGACCCTACCAGTGAGCGGATGGAACGGGGCGTTGGCCATTGGCCCCAAGCCAGACAGCGCCCATCCTCGACTCTACCAGACCGACCATCCGCGCCGTCGCCGCAGCCGTGTCAGGAATCGGAGGGTCACCCGACGCGCAGGAAAGGCCCTCAGATCCGGGCCGCGCAGAAGTGGCGGCAGCTAGGCTTGTCCGACGCCGCCGTGTCCGCTTACTTCAGGAGGAGGCAGGACGTCGTCAGCCAGAGCGTCAGCCCTTGAGGGTACCACGTGGTCGATCGCTATTAGTTCGCCAAGCGGGCGGTTAGGGGTGATTTGGCGCGAGTGGCTAGCGCCGGAGCCTTTACAGCGCGAGGAGCTTGCCGTGTTGGCAAACCAGCGAGGCTGCGGCTAGGCCTCGAAGAGGAGGATCCACATCAGATCACTTGATCGATAGTACTCACCTGTCCACCAAACCGGGGTAAGTCCACGCGCCGGCATTGGGCCGGGTATCCCCGCTTTCCCTGGCGACGGATGACCGTCCAGCCAGTAGCCTTCCCGTCGGTGGGAAGTCTTTAAAGGGCCTGGAGTTATTTCCTCCTTGGAAGTCGCGGGTGACGGCGTCGAGCATGCGACGGGCGACCTGCCGAGGGCGGAGACGCTAGCCTCGTTGGAAGCCATACGGAAGCGCCAGGAACAAGTCCCAGCGCAGCGGCCGCAACCTGGGCACGCAAACAAGGCCGCTCGGCGGGTGATTATTAGCGGTTTCGATGGCCTTTGAGTTGCGTTTGCCGTTGGCGTCGCCCTTCTTTGCCGAAAGGCCCGTACGCCGTCTCGGCGAGCCCGATCAGCACGGCGACCTGGACGAGGACGAAGAGCGTTAGGCGTGGTCGCGGGCAAGAATAGGGCCTGAGCCCTTCCGGCAGCCAATCGACGGCGACCACCAGGCTCACGAATGCCACCCCCATAGCGATCACCTGGACCCTCAAAAGCTCTCTCGCTGATAACGCCGTCGTTCCGCTGGCCTTCTGGCATCTGATTTACTCCTTGCGGAGGTACTCTCCGCCAAAACTGACGCTGAAAGCGCAGTAATTTCTGCATCTTTACTGCAGCCTGTCTGCTCTACCCGTCCCCGTACCCAACCGGTTAGACCGGGCCGCTTCAACTCTTCTCCCTTCGCGCGCGGGTGTTGGCATCAAGGCATCGCGCGCCTTAACTCGTTTCCAACTCGGCAATCTCGCGCTCCAAGATGGCCTGCTGCTTTCGTAGCTCTCGGGCCATGCCCTGGCTGAGCGGCGGTGATCGCCGCTTCGGGTATTGGCACTTGCTGCCTACCACTCGGTATTACTGATCGCTTCGTCCCCGAGATTGGGTACAGGGACCACGATGCCTTCGAGGGCGTCTACGCAGCGCCTGCACCGAGGAGTGTTGCCCTGAATACCGGGACAAGATCAAGCGCTGAGTTCCGCCAGACCGAGCGGGAATGGGAAGCCAAACACGGCCGCTACCGATGGCCAGTCCACGCGGCAGCTCTATCGACGCTACAAGCACCCCGACTATGAAGGCTACATGGAGCAGGTGGCGCTGACACGCGTGGATTATCCAGCATACAAACAACGCCACATCGAATGCGCGCGACGGGCTGCTGCTGCTAGGTAGCGCACTACGGACCATGCAGGACTACCTCGGCCACCGCGATCCGAAGCATACCGCCCATCACGCCCGTGTTGCCGGACATTTGGCGACCTTGGTATGTCTTCCAGTCGGCATTCGCGAGCGTCACCTTTAGATGCCGGGCTACAAATCTCGCACGCGAGAGAGTAACTTTCGTTTTGTTTGGACGAGAGGCGGTCGCTCAGGCAGTGCGAGCGGCGGATCATCTCTGGCCAGAGCACACCATAAACAGCCAAATGCATCGCTGGAACGGGTGGTCATGACAGGCCAAGGAGCGAACTCCGTTTCCTGAATCTCGATTTCGATGTCGAATTGGTCAACGGCTTCGCGGTTTCATCCGACCTGTTATCGTCGTTCTCGCCTCTCCAATATCGCATGACCAAGCGCCCCGGCGGCTGCATGCTCCATTCGAAGGCTCTCGTGCTCGTTCCCCTTCATTCCGGATCGGGACGTGATCAGGCCACTGCCATCGGCGTTGAACACGACAGTTTCCGACATCATGGAAAAGGTGGTCGGCGGATTTTTCCAGCAGCCAATCTGGCCGGCAGAGATAATTCTTATCAACCTCTTGCCTTAGCTCCCGCCAAGCGGTCGTCCATGTGTATCTCCCGCGTGCGGCTTCCAAGGTTGTCGACACAAGTTGCCCGTCGACGCTTCGTGGCACTACAGAAGGGTGGCGCGCGGCGGTTTCCAGCGTCGGCCGCATCGCTCCAGCGAGTCGGTACCGATTATGTCCAATCGACCGGGAGAGCTCCGTCGGTTTCCGGCTGGCCAGAACGTTAGTTGGACTGCCACCGTGCCGCCGTAACAGAAGAGTGCACATAAAGCTCCACAAATTATGATGTCGGGATCAATCTTTGCTCGCCTTTGGGCGTCGTGGCATTGGCGGCCCATCCGCAACTGTCGCGGCCGATATTGCCTTGTGACCCCCGATCCGCATCTGCCAGTGTCCGCTCTAGTCCGGACACACCAGCCACTATTTACCGTGTACAAACTGCGCGCGATCCGGTCCTCGTTGTCGGATTCGAGGGTGGCGGTCTGATTTCCTACTTGCGCGAGGATGCGGACGCTGATGCACACGCTCAATACATCGGAGGGTTTTCGTCGCAAGCTTCGCCAGCTCGGTGTCGAGCTTTGAGGAGACGACGGGGCCGGAAAGATCGGCGTTGTGAGCACAGCGTGGCGCACAGCGAATGAGCGCCGCTTTCCGGGTTCGCAGGCGAGGCGATGGGCATGGATGGCAGGAACGTGGAAGAAACAAACGATATCGCTGAATTGGGCGAACATGCTCCAACGGCTGCGAGCGACCGACTCCAGCTTCCGCGTATTTGGCTCGACGCAGCATCGCTACTCGCTCGGCCCGATCCTGTCGGAAACCGAGTTGGCGGCATTCGAGGTCGGCGAACCGGATCCGTCTACCAAACGACTATCGCCGGTTTCTCGCTCTGGTCGGGAATGGCGGGGCCGGCCCGTTCTACGGGCTCGCGCCGCTCAACGCTTATGGTCACGATTTGTCCCGACCGTTCCCGTTTACGACGGCGACGAACCGCGCTTGACGAGGAACTGGGGCGGCTGGCGGATTGTTGCGATGAGTTACCCAGGCATCCTGGAGGTCTGCGCACCAGGGATCTGGTGTATTCTCCTATCTGGTTGTCAACGGCCCTACCTACGGCACAATTTGGGACGGTCGCGAGGATTTGCTATCCGACCGAGTTGAGGTTCGGCATCGTGGTATCGGCGTTGGTTGGAGCGAGCTCTGCGAGCACTAGACAACGAGCGTCTGATCCCCGACTGCGCGTGGGTATGACGCGCGCGGACGTATTGGCTGAGGTCGGCGGTGACTGGAGGGCGAGGCCGGCGCTGGGTCGGCCAGTGCGATTTTTCGAGGCGGAAGATATCCCGGTCCAGTTGGTGCTCGACGAACGCGACCTGGTCGTCGAGGTTAGGCCGTGGCCGTTCATCTGAGGCTGGTCCTATAGTTTCGGTGTGGGTGATACTTCAGCGCCTTTGTTGACCGACGAGTCTCGATCCCGCGATGTTGCCATTGACCCAAGCCAGCTAGCTTGGGACGGCTTCCCGGTTACAGGCTCCGCTCAGTCCATAAGGGCGGGAGGACCATCCTGTAAACGCCGGCGGGCCCCCATCGTAGCCTCCTCAACCCCCTCACGGGCTCACCGGAGAACTCTCGGGATCGGCTCAGACCGTCGCCGCGCTTGGCAGGAAATTCGCTACCGCGTGTAAGCTCGTCTCATCCAGGCGATGTTCAGAGGCGCTCATGGGGACCCAGATCTGCAGGCACGGCGAGCTTCCGGCGATGCCCAGCTGGCTCTGCAGGCCGTATGCGCTTGTTCTCCGGCCCCTTGAGCATGTTTGGAGCCAAGGCTCAGATCTCTGCTCTTGAGAAGGTCTGACTTCGACCTCGGTCATGGTGCCGCCTGACATGAAGCACCTATACGAGCCGAAGCACTGGACGCGCTGCGACCAACCCCAAACGCCGAGTCCTCCGTAAGCTGATTGCGGAGCCTCGAGATCTCTCGATCTGACCAGATCTTCGAGTACTTCGAACACCTGCAGCCGAGTCCTGCGCTCTGGCCCAGCCAACCGGCGCGCCAGGGCCAGAGCGCTTGCTTCGAGCCAACAAATCCGACGAGGTCTATTTCCCACACATTATCCGCCTGATGGGGCTTCAAGAGAGCCTTGGCGAGCCTGGCCATGATCGCAGCGGCATGAGGCCGCCAGTCGTTATTATCTCGAAATGGAGGAGGCTCTCGCCGACCACGAGTTCCCGGCCGGACTCATTTAGCTTCGCCGACATTGCCTTCTACATGGCGCACTGATTCGGTGAGCGCATGAGCGCGCCGATGACCACTGCCACACTACGCCTATGTGAATGGCGGAAGAGGATGACTTCGAGGCAAGCGGTTCGGTAGGTCGTCGGGCCGATGGCGGCCTATCTCGTGTCCCAGAGGCGCCCGCTCCCGATTTCCTCGTCCTGAATTGAGCGCCGCATTGAAAATCGATCTCGAATCTTTCTGCTCAAGGAGCGTCAATGGCCATCCTCAAAAGGCCGCATTTAGCAAAACGTTCGCTGATGGGTTTCGGCAAAAGGTACAAGTCTATCATAGGCACCCACGCCGCCATGCCAGAGGTGCCCCGCTCGATTCGATCCCCAGCTGGAGTGGGCGCTCATCAGAGTGGAAGCGCGACAATGCCGAGCGGAATAAGTTGTTCGAGGGACCGCGCAAAACCGAGCTTGATGGAAGCCCAGAAGACGCTCGCCAGGAAGCGCCTGAGCTTCGCCAGGGTCATCGAGCGCCTGCGATCACCGCCGCTCAGCCATGGCATGGCCCGTGAATTGAAAAAGCAGCAGGCTCAGCTTGAGCACGAGATTGCCGAATTGAAAAGTGAGCCGGCGTGCCAAACCAGTGCGGCGGCCGGGGCGTGGTCACCCCGATCCGGCGCCAGCAATTGTTGGCGAAGAAGGACAGCGGCGATGACCGGCAAGACGAAGACGTCAATGGACGCCGCCAAAGCGTCGATCCAATGTGAAGAAGGTACCAGCACCGATCCCCCGATCCTGTCGGTGAGACCTTTGGCACGTCGAGGGCAAAAGCGAAGGGGCACGCGTGCGATTTCCAAATTCGAACAAGAGCGTTGCATCGTTGGGCCCCCAAACAAGGGAGTGGCCGAGCTGCGACACGGAAAGCAGCGTGAGTGAGACTAGTTCCAAAGTTGGTGGGACGTGGCGGCCAATTGTATGCCACGCTAGACAATGGCTGCATGCGTTGACCGCAATCCGCGAGCGGCCACTCGGAGACGGTCCCGGCGTGCATTCACACCCCGCTGCGCTGGGACCGAATCCCCGCTTGTCGAAGCGCCCGGCGGGAGCAATCCTCGTGCGTATTTTCCTTTTCCGCGATCGAGGTAGCACGAGTACCTTCGCGTATTCTCTGGACGTGACCGGCCGCAACATCCCGCAGCAGACGGAGCGCACCAAGTGGGTATTCGACACTGTGACCTCGGACCGCGATATGCCTGAGGATCAGGAAGCCATCCGCCATCTAAAGCGCTGTGGCTATTACGTATTCGAGAGATGAGCTGCCGCCACCTTTGGACCTTAGGCCTAGGCGTCTCCTCGCCCTTGGTGCCTGGCGCCGTCACTCAGCACCCGGATAATAGCATCACCGGCACTGCGCCAGGCTGCACCCAACTCAACTGCCGCATGAGCTGGTCGGGTTTGCCCTCTGGCCCTCCTCAGCGGGGGCGAGGAAACCCAACGCGCCTCCGTGGCGGTGATCACGGAAAAGTTCGTCCGTCAACTGTCGATGATGTGGCAAGGTGAGCTGGGAGGCAACGCGCTCAGCAATTCGCACCATGTTGGGCGTGCCCAATCCCAGCAAGGGCGCTTCGTTGCCACGCGGCGCCCTTTGGCTTTTAAGGGCGGAGCGAGGGAGCGATGCACCGAACGGCTAACCAATCTCGATACGGCCCTGCGGCGCTCAAGGAGCTGGCCAGGATCGCCACAAAGGGCGAGAGCGAAGCGGCCCGTGTGGCAGCCTGCGGGGAAATCCTGGACAGGGCCTACGGCAAGGCGATGCAGCCAATCCAAGGGACGGTGGACTACGGCATCAGCGAGCAGCTAGCCGAGCTGTTCAGGGGCAACGCGGGCAACAAGCTCGGCGCCGAGATTGCGCGTCGCGCGCTGCCGGCTCCCAACGGCCAGCAGCCGCAATGATGGCTCATGGCGGGCGTGGCCACCCGCACCATCACGTGACCCCGTGTGGTCAAAAAATCGGAACGGTGGATGAACCTGGAGTTGGCACGACGTCGCAAGCTTACCGAAGCGCGTGAGTTGGCATAACGGGTAGCGAAGCGTCTCCGCAGCTTCCTCGATCTCCCGATCGCAGCGGCGGGTCAGAGTTTGGGATTGAACCTTGGGCGTGCGATCACGCTGCCTCTTGATGATAATAGCGCAGGAGCCCACCTCGGCTTCAAGGTAACGGGGCTGAAGGATGCGACGTACAAAACGATGCGACAGCACCTTAAAGCGCTACGTCACCGAGGTACGTCGGGCCGGGCACAACGCGCTGAGCTTCTTCTATTACTCGGTCACGGCGTGGCCAACCCGGAGACGCGAGCTCAATTACCTGATACCCATCGACGTCGCGGACGCCGATGACGACAAAGGTGTGGTTTGAATCATTTCAACAGACTGCGATCATCGATTTGTTTAGCAGTGGCAGGCGCACAACGCCACGCACTACGTCATGGCTTTGATGCTTGCCGCAATGAGCTAAACATCTCCGGTACGGCGGCAAAGGCGTTAGGCGCGGATAATGGCTTCGTTCCGAGGCGACACGGCGGGGCTACTCATCGCGTATGCAACGGCGCCTCGTAGAACGGCATCGGATGGTAGGCAATGGCGGTGGTCCGTACGCGAAGACGTTAGCCGAGGAGATGGTGAAGCCAGGCATCGAAGCGGTGACTATGTTCCGCAATGTACAACTGGCAGAAATCAAGTACGAGTCGATCGGACAGGATCCGTGGCTATCCTTTCCGTCTTTACCGGCAGTACGCTTCGCTGGCTCCAAGCCTCCCCGAGAACTTGGAGCTGACGTTCTGGGCTCCCAGTCAAAGACGGCACAAGTCCAACCGTTGCTCTAAGACCTATCTTGAGCGCTACCCGAAACGGTGAGTTCGTCCCCGATTGCGCAGGCATTGATCGATCACTACGTGCAACAAATCAAAGCTGAGCAGGCAGCGCGAGAGAGGAGGAGCGCAAGCGTCAAGAAGAAGCCCGCAAAGGCCGCGGAGGTAAAAGGTTGGAGCAAGAGCGTCGCATTCGGGAGGCCACTTTCTGCCGAAGAGCTTCGGCGCGCGGAGGAGGCCAAGAACAGCCGGGAAGCAAAGCGGGTGGTCGAGCAAGAGCGCGCCGAACTAGTGGCCCGCGCACTGAGGAACTCACGCAAAGCTCTGGATGAGGCGCGACGCGCACGCGACGCCGCACAGGCAGCTGAGCGCCGACGATACCAAGGCAGGAAGAGCAGGCTATCGGCGCAGCGGGACGCTGAAGCGAAGTCTGGCGATCCCCAAAAAGCGGCCTCTCTACCAAAGCTCGACAAGTCGCCGGTCGCTCCTAATCCGCCGGCAGCTCCGGTGCTTTCGTTCGACGGCGATTGAGCGTCGTGGATTTCTTGCAAAGCCGCTGATGGCGGCCAGCCTTTTCGAATACACGGCCAAAGTGCAAAAATGGTCAGCTGCATCGGGCAATACTTAGAGAAGGGAACGGCGGGCTCACATGCCATGAGCGGCAGAATTTCTGCCGATGGATACGCGCAGCTTGGGATAACGGGTCTCACTGGTGCCCCCGCCTATAGTCGAAACAATTCTCCGGCCGGACAAAAATTTTGCTATCCAATTACGGCCCAATTTCAGGGCTCACGCGGAACGGGAAGGAGGACAGATGGGCTGGAGAGAATGCAGCGCGATGTTCTCGAAGCAATGAGTTTGAGCGTTCAAAGCGTGGCAAGCTGGAAAATGCAGTCAGGGGAACGACGTTATTTAGTCTGCGTCAGGAGCGGCGGATCTACCGTGGTGGCGGTTTAAGAGTAGGCGCTCCCGAAGGTTGAACGGGAGCGCAATGGACCCCCACTGGAGGACGAGTGGCCGTGCTACTTACCAACGGTAACCGCGACCGCATTCTTGGCGGTATCTGCGGCAGTTTCCTTCGCCTTGCTTCACCGCGCTCATTCTTGAACTCGCACGCGCGCCGGAGCCGAGCGCAATAGCGGCCCGACTGTGCCTGTTCGACGAGATTTTCTGGCGCCGTGAAAGTCTTCGAGCTGAATGGCGCTGCTGAAGCTGTTGCGGCGAAGAGGCCGAGACCTAGCTGCAGCAAAGGCTCCGATGATGAAAGCTCGCATCTATTATCTCCTTTGGTCTTCCTCCGACGGGTATGGTTAATTCAACGCATGCAGGTAAGTTCCGTATGGTTAACGCGCCCATGTCAGAGACGCCGACCGACGATTGCATGTGGGCAAGCATGGGCTTTGCTGCATGGGGGCCGAGAGAATGTCACTTTACCCCGCTAGATGATCTCGGCCCTCCTTTGAGACGAGCTCCTAGCCCCTGGGAGTTCGTTTCCTTTTCAACCAACTCTACGCTGCGCCGATCGTCTGATCACACAACCGCCATCGCGTTGCTTCAGCATTTCGGATCGAGCCAATCGCGCTTCATCACTTTTGTCGAGGAGGTGTTTTCCGAAGTGTCTCGCTACCACTTTCACGTAAAAAGCGGTCAACTGACTGTGCTCGACCAGGAAGGTGTCGAGCTAGCCGACATCGCGAACGCACTAACAGAAGCGGCGCGGCAGGCCCAAGAGATCGTTTTGAAAGACGTTCTGCAGGGTGCCTCCGCAGTCAGCAGGATGATCATCATCGCTGATGACGAATTGCGCACCGTGACTGAATTGCCATTCTAAGATGTCGGGCGCGTTCGCTAAGCGGCGCGGCCCGGTTAGTCAGCGACCGATCACGCTCGGCTTTTAAGATCACGAGGCTCTGCATCATGGTGTCTAAGGACGCGCGAGCATCAATCGCATCGGGCGAACCACGCGGAACTTCCTGAAGGTGGATAAGAAGCTGTTCAGATCGCAGTTCCAAGAGGGCAATTTCGTCTTCGAGTTCGCGCATTGCACAGAACCTCCAACGACCGAACTGCGCCCTTAATGCTGATGGCGAGCGTATGGTTCCTGACCAACATTGCGCCAGTATGAACCGTAGCCTTTGCTGTTCGCAACCGATAAGATCAGGCGTGGTGAATGGCAGCATGCGGTGACACCGCTCGATCTTCCCGAGCAAATCAATACCTGCAAGTGGACGCGTTCGTGAACTATCGAAGACTTCGATTCTGCCAAGCAGGCTTGCGCAGTATGGTGGTGTGGACTGGGGGCAACGTGTCGAATGACACCGTTGGTCGCCGAGCCGAGTTGTTGAAAAAGATCGAAGCCTCTAAAGGCCGCATCAGGCGGACGCAAGCCCGCATTGTCGCGCGCGGAGGCTGCGGGTCAAGACGCGCGCGCTACGACGAAAAGTGGCTGGCTGTCGAGCTGGACTTCCTGAGCATCCTTGAAGGCCGTCTCAAGGAATTGAAGGAATGAAGCGGAGCATAGTGACCGCAAATTCCTAAGCACTGCTCCATCACCCTTTTACACGAAGTCGTCGTCCGGCAAGGCACGAGGCCAACCGCTTGGAAAACGCGGGCAAGAGTTTCCCCGATCGCTTCCCGAACATAGCGGAGCCGCTAGGCGACCGGATCACCAAGGTGCAAGAGCGTCTGACCTACTAGGCTACAAGGCGAATTTCGTTGCTTGGCAGCAGGGCGAGTCAGAGCTTGCAACCCCGCGCGAGGTTTGACAGTGCCGCACTCGGTCGGCTTGCGGCACGCGTGATGTCGAAATTCGGGACGGAGTTGACGGTAGCCATCAGCACGCTATGCCAGGCCGGCGCTTACCCACACGTTCAATCGGCTATACGCGAAGCGGTGTCGACAGGAATTATCTGACTCGGTCCCGACACGGATAAAGAAGTCAACCATGCGCTAGTCCGAATGGATCGCTGCCACTTCAGCGCCGTCGGAGCCAACAAGGCTTTGTGGGGCAAAAAACGAAGGTGTCTACCGGCATCTGAGAACCGGCAATACGACGTCGTGCGGATGTCTCCGTCTGGACCGCCTCAGAGCAAGCACGAAAAAGGCACACAGTTGCGGGCGCGGAAACTGACACACAATGGACGCAGGCAAGGCGTGGCAGCGTGGGCGAAAGAGACGAAAATCCGAAACAGACCATTTACAATCGTCTTAGGTGTAAAAAGTTAGGACTTGATCGGACGATATTAACGAAGTGGTGGGCATCATTGCCGGTTGTGAGGGGAACGAGCCGAAGGCGAGTGGACCTTACAACCGGCGGCGCAGAGATGGAAAGACCCACCCCATGACAGCAAGAGCAGAAAGTCATCAAAGCCAAGGTCGGCCTGCTTGAGCTGGCCAAGCAGCTCGGCAGCGTTTCCCAGGCCTGCAAGGTGATGGGATACAGCCGCGACAGTTTCTACCGCTTTAAGGAGCTCTACGAGAAGGGCGGCGAGCTAGCGCTGGCCGAGATCAGCAAGAGGAAGCCGATCGAGAAGAACCGCGTCGATCCGGCGATCGAGAAAGCGGTGGTGGAGGTGGCGATCGACCGACCGGCGTGGGGCCAGGTGCGGGTCTCCAACGAACTCAAGAAGCAGGGCCACAGCATCTCGCCGGCCGGGGTGCGCGGCGTGTGGCTGAGGCACGATCTGGAGACCATGAAGAAACGCGCTCAAAGCGCTGGAGGCCAAGAGCGCTCAGGAGGGCCTGGTGCTGACCGAGGCGCAGGTCGCCGCGCTCGAGAAGGCCAAGCTCGACAAGGAGGCGCACGGCGAGTTCGAGAGCGAATGCCCCGGCTACTGCGTGGCGCAGGACACGTTTTACGTCGGCACGCTCAAGGGCGTGGGTCGTGTCTACCAGCAGACGGCGATCGACACCTATTCCAAGGTGGCCTTCGCCAAGCTCTACGATCAGGAAGACGCCGCTCACCGCCGCCGACCTGATGAACGACCGTGTGGTGCCATTCTTCGACGAGCACGAAATTGCGGTCAGTCGTGTGCTCACCGACCGCGGCACCGAGTTCTGCGGCAAGACCGGAGGCCCACGAGTACGAGCTCTACCTGGCCATCGAGAACATCGATCACACGCGCACCAAGGCGAGGAGCCCGCAGACTAATGGCATCTGCGAACGCTTCCATAAGACGCTGCTCGATGAGTTCTACCGGGTGGCGTTCCGCAAGAAGCTCTACCGCCGGATCGATGAGCTGCAGGCCGATCTCGACATCTGGCTCGTCGAGTACAACGAGCAGCGAACACATCAGGGCCGCTGGTGTTACGGCAAGACACCGATGCTAACCTTCATTGACACGCTGCCGGTGGCGAAGGAGAAATTGATGCAGGCTGCGTGACGACGACAGCTTCGTGCAATCGGACAGCCCACCCCCGATTAACGAAACGCGTCAGACCAAGTCTAAACTTCTACATCTTAGGCGTGGGTGGCCGATTGACTTGGTCTTATCGCGGGCTGCGTGAAATGATCGTTGGCCCGGAATGGTGCGCTGGCGACGAGATCGAAATCGTGTCGTCGTCGAGGGAACTTCGACTTCAACCACAAGGCTTAGGACCAAGGCAATACGGCTTCGTCGTCTTCACCTTGCATTCCTCAATACGCGTCTTCTCGACCTCAAGGAATTTTTTCCACTGGCCAGTGTCGTCTGTCCTTATCGTACCGGCGGGGCAGGCTGATCTCACACTCTTTAGCGTAGCTTCTTTCCGCTTTCGGGCTTTGAATAGCGCGTCTAGGACCGTACACGTTTGTACCAAGTTCGCTGGCCCAAGAGCTACGGTCGCGTGGGAGAAATGCCTCAACAGCGCTTTTGTATGCCCCGAGAGCCTTCCTACAGGCTGCCGGTTTTGACCCGTCGCTTCGTTCACTGGGAACCCAATGCCCAATAACAGACCAACCACCAACAGCGCTTTTATGCGCCTCAGTATGCCGCTGAAGCCGTAAACTCCCCAAGTCGTTCTCTTCCGCATCGTTTGCCTATTTGTCGGGCGTATCGTCGCCAGCTTCATCGAAGAAACACTCCGGGTCGAGACGCAGACCGCTCCAGGAGTCGGCCTGGCGTGCAAATAGCCGCTGGTGGTGGCGATGTTGTCGTGGCTAATGTAAGTTACAACATGGCGGACAGGTGAGAATGCAGACGCGACCGAGACGACGATCGTCCGCCAAGCCAACGGTTTCCAAGAGTTTGTCGGCGCACACGTGCTGGGGCAGATCGAGGCCAGGACAGCGGCAAGGAAACGTCAACGCCCCAGGGTGCGGGAAGACCTGGGGCGTTGACTCACCACGCAAGTGGGTCGGCTCAGGCGGGGCGAGGCCGACCCAACGACCTCAAAACCTAGGCTTCAAATCCTTCACCTTCCTTAACGCGCCGACGCAGGCTGCCAACGAAGATGGCGAGGGGCCATATGACAGGGCACGGGATCCAGCTCAAGAACTTCCGCATCGACCGCCTATCGTCAGATCTGGATTCGGTGGTGTGCCGGGCAAGCTCCAGCCTGAGCGGTCGGATTTCTCAGCGTACGGTTTTGCCATCGGGACAGGTGAAGATCGGGTGTTGACTATGGTTGAATTGGTTCGAGCCGGTCGATCGGCTGAGGAGCTGGCCAAGGAGTTTGAGCCGACGGCCAAATCAATCCGCGACTGGGTGGCCCAGGCCGACGGGATGGAGGCCGCCGTGCGGACGGCTTGACGAGCGCAGAGCGCGAAGAACTGGTGCGCCTGCGGCGTGAGGTCAAACAGCTCAAGCTGGAGCGGGAAATCCTGTCAACGGCGGCGGCCTGGTTCGCTCGGGAGACGGACGCGATCCCGCCCAAGGGTTCAAGTTCGTGAGCGAGAACCAGGCCTATCCAGTTGCCACGCTGTGCCGCGTGTCAGCGCCGGATTGAATCTCGCCTAAACCCAACGGTCTGAACGTGGACATGTGCCACGAGGCGTCGCGCTGGATTGAACTGCGAGACGGGCAAAGGATTGCAGCTCTCTCGGTGTCACCACCGAAGGCGGACACGCCACGACCTTGGCTGATGATGCTCCCTTTGCAGGAGGGAGCCATGGCCCGGGACGCCGCCGCAAGTGTAAGTGCTGCCGACGATTATTCCTGCCCGATCCACGTAATCTGCGTCACCAGCGCTACTGCTCGCAGCCTCTGTGCAGAGCAGCGAGCAAAGCTGCAAGCCAAGCCCGCTGGCTTGCCCAGCCCGAGAACCACGACTACTTCCGCGGGCCCGTTCACCTCGCCCGCAGCCAGGCCTGGCGAGCGGGTCATCCCGGCTACTCGCGCAAGGCCTCGCGGCCGCGCACTGCGCTTAAAGACGTCTCAACGGCGCAAGACATTGGTTTCATTAGCAGAACTGGCAGTTTCGTGCGCCCACCGCCACAAGATCTCTTAACGGCACAACCCACTGTTCTGATTGGCTTAATCGCCCATCTCGCTGGGACACCGCTACAAGACGACATCGTCCGCGCCATCGACCGTTTGTTACGCCTTGGCCAGAGACATTCTCCGCCGCCCCAGAGGTAGGGTCGGCGCGCGCCGTGGCACGGCCAAATCGTTCAGAGCCGGTGAAGTGAAACCCAGGGGCCCCCTGCTTTCCATGATGCTCAATCTTTTGTTCGACCCGCGCCGCGAGCATCTTCCGTCCCGACCACGAGAATTTGCAGCCGCTCGCGCGCAGGCCTGTATCAGGGCTGGCCGCGGTTTATTCGGCCACCCGGTCAGAGCTTGGCCTTGATTGGCCCGAGCACGGCGGCAAGATTGTTCAGTCGGGAAGAAAGCGTGCAGGATGTCAATTTCAAACCGGCGGTTCTCGTCCATTTTCACGCCGCTGCTAACACCGCGCGTGCTGGGCGTCTCCTCCAGCGGGCATTATGCGTGGTCGAAGCGGTCGCCGTCGCGTCGCCAGGGACGAGGCGGTGCTGATCGAGCGCATTGGCGCGATCCATGCGGCTTCGAAGGGCACCTATGGGACGCCCCGCACATGCCGAGTTGCGGGCCACTGGCAGGGCTGTCGGCAAGAAACGGGTCGCCCGTCTGATGGGTCATACGTAGGCCCAGGCAAGGGCGCATGGTTATCGGGACCCAATCCAAGCCCTCGAACACCTAAGCCGTCGGGCCCCATCCTCTTTTTCAAGCAGAATCGCAATTCAATTGGACCCCTGCGGCCCAAATGATGCTGGGTGCGGGCGCCAAGCCAAAGCTGGACATTTGTGCAACAGCCGTTCGAAACGATGTAATGCCGGTTTTTCATGGGAAATCTCCTTAGCGACGCGGAGGGGCCGCCATTGCGGCCCCTCACTGCATTTGATTTATGCGGTTAGTGGGAAGCGGCGTCCTGCTGCTCGTAGAACGTCCTGGCGTCGAACGCGCTGGCGGTCGAAGCAATCCCGGTGAGAAGGGACAGAGCGATCAGAGCTGAAGCGATGACTTTCATGGTGGTCTCCTGTGCGCTTGAGTTCGGCGGGCGAAGCGGCCCGTTGCCCCTGATATAGGGAGCCCCTTTCATGCGCCGAATGCAAATGCTAGATGTGCGAAATGCACTTCACGCATATTCGCAGGTCCGACCTGAACTTGCTCCCGGCCCTCGCGGCCCTGCTCGAGGAGAGCGAGCATTTCCAAAGCCGCTGCATCGCCACCATTTGAGCCAGCCCGCCATGAGCCGGGTGCTGCAGCGACTGCGCGAGACCTTCGGTGATGAGCTGCTCATCCGCACCGCGAATGGCTACGAGCTCACGGCGCGGGCCGTCGCTTACAGCACGAGCTGCAATCCGTACTACCGGAGCTCGACCCGCATGCTGCGTGGCGAGGTGTTCAATCCGCTCACCGCTGAAGATACCTTCCGCATCTGCAGCACCGAACTCAGCCTCTTTACTATTGCCTCCCGGTTACCGGGCCGACTTAAGGCAATCGCACCCGGCACGCAGCTCGAGCTCGTGGCCTGGCACGACAAAAGCCTTCGAGGACCTAACCCACGGACGGGTCGATGTTATGCTCTGGGCCAATCAGGTCCCATCCCACTTCTATTTCAGGAGTTGCTCGAGGATGACATCATCTGCGCGCTTTGCGGACGGCACCCGGATCGGGGGCGGACCGCTGACAAAAAGACGCGTATCTGCGTCATCCGCATGTCCTGCTTACGCTCTTCAATCCTTGGATGCTCCATCGTTGACACGGTGCTTGCCAAGAACAGGCAGCAGCGCCGCGTCGGCTTGCGCGTGCCGTATTTCGGTGCCGCTGTATGGCGGTCCCGTGACACCGATTTGATCGCAACTCTGCCTCGCCGTGCCGCGGAGATCTACGCGCGCGAAGCCGAGGTTCGCATTGCCCCATTTCCGTTCAAGATTCCGCGGCTGCGCTATCTGGATTGTTTTGGCACCCGAGCACAAACGAGGAACCCGCGCTTGCGTGGTTTCGCGAGCAGCTCGTTGACGTCTTCACTGAGCGCCGCCGGTGAACATCATCACCATCAACTGTTGTCGTGCCAGTGCATCACCGTGAACTTCTGATTAGGACCTCGCCAAAAGTCTGCATCACGTGGCCATCGCCCCACTCGCAGATGCTTTCATCCTTTCGCCACCTGCATAAACCTTTACGATATTGGATTGGTGGCCCCATGCCGCTGGGGTGATGAGCTGGTAATCGGATCAGCCCTCTGCGAGCGCTGCAAGCCCGGCCTTGCCCACAATTTCTCACTGTTGGAGTTTCGCCGGCTGGGCCCAGATTACGCGTGTGGTCAAAAATCGGAACGGTGGATGAACCTGGAGTTGGCACGACGTCGCAAGCTTACTGAAGCGCGCTGAGTTGGCATAACGGGCAGCAAAGCGGCTTCTGTGACTTCCTCGATCTCCCAATCGCAGCGCGCAGAATCGGAGTTCTGGCATTGAACCTTTGCGCGTGCGATCACGCCGCCTCTTGATGATAATAGCGCAGGAGCCCACCCAATCGCTCGCGGCATTGAACGAGGCTGCGGCTCGTGGCGAACATCCGTATCACGAGGGAACAGGAGCGACATTGCCCTTTCCCTGATGATTGCGCTCGGCATGATAGTGTTCGACGAATTCGTTCAGCGCCCGCCGCAGGGAGCGCTCGCCCAAAAGGATGACCTTGGACAGGCACTCCTCCTTCACCGACCGGACCCAGCGCTCCGCATAGGCATTCAAGTTCGGACTCCGCGCGGGCAGCGCGAGCGGTTCAACCCCACCTGACGCAATGATGGCCCGGAACGACTGGGTGTATTTCGTGTCTCGATCATGCAGGAGATAAGCAACAGTCCCGTAGGACGCCGCATCCCTGCATGGTCACGTTCCGGGCGATTTGTTTCATCCACAACTCATCCGGGTGAATGGTGATCCCGGCGATATCCACCCGGCGGCTTTCAAGATGGATGACAAACAGCACGTAGTAGGTCGCCAACCCGCGCAGCGTCAGCACCTCGGCCGTGAAAAAGTCGGTCCCCGCCAACAGCGCCAGGTGGGTCCGAATGAAGGCCTGCCATGTGGTCGTGCGCTTGCGCTCCGGCGCGGGCGACACACCGTGGCGTCGCAGAACATTTCCCACCGTTTGGTCGGAGACCTCAAATCCCAGATTGGCCAGCGCCCCCACAATCCGGTCATAGCCCCAGGAGCGGTTCTCTTCGGCCATGAGGACAATCAGTTCCTCAATTGCCCTGTCGACCCGGGGTCGGCCTGGGCTTCGATGCTTCGAGCCATCGAACTTGCGCGCGACGAGCCTTCGGTACCATCCCAGAATGGTATCTGGCAGAGCGGCAGTCGCTACGTCGCCGAGTGCCTTGCGGCCCAGTCGACGACCAATCTCGCCGAGCTTCGCTCGCTCGGCGTCCGGAGAGCTTTGGCCGACCCTTCAATTGGCCCCTCAGAATCTGGTTCTCAGCGGCGAGATATTCATTCCGCAGCAGCAGCTCCTGGTCCACGGTCCCGCTGATGTAGGCCAGGATACGTGCCCACTCCATGAGCTCCCCATTTGCCCGGCGGTTCGCAATGGGCGCCATTGATCGCCGCAAAAACGTAGCGGACAACGCGTGGTGAGACCATGCCGATTGAGATAACTGCCAACTTTCTTGCAGTTCTAATTTTTGGCCATACGGGATTGAAAACCTGGGACGGGGAGTTATCGGCGGGCTAGCAACATGGATGAGTTCCCTGCCGATCGATTGGGCGCACTGACTTCCACGATCTATCGGCCAAGTCGGTGGGCCGCTGAGAACGCAACTCGCAAACCCAGCGTGGGTTCACTGCCCCGGTACCCCGATCGCTGAGGGGAGCGTTGAAGGAAGGACAGCTCCCTTGAGCGGCCCTTTCTTCGTCTACAAATGGTCCCAAAGTTTCAATCAGCGCGGTGGCACCTCCACGCTGCCAAGCGCCTTGCTTCGGCGGCTCTAGCACCCTGCTTGCTGCAAGCAACTGGCGAGGGCGGTTTGAGGACCCCTATGCGGCCACCCCTCGCCGCTTTATTGGCCAGCATCGCCGTTACTGCCCACCGACGAGTCCACGGGTAGCCTGAATTCAGCTCTTTGCACCTGTCTTGTGGTACGCAGTCGGGACGGATCCGACCAATGCAAAATTTACCTGAGATGAAGTCAAAAGTTTGCACTGCACAAACTTTGCGTGTTGAAGACGCAATTTCCGCAAAGGAAGTATGTGACCGACTGAACTTCGCCAACAAAAAGGTAGCCGGGGCCTACGGCTCGATTATCTTCTTGCGAATGGCATAGCGCACAAGACCGGCCGTGTAGGATATGTCAAGCTTCTTAGATATTGCCCGTCGCTGTGTCTCAACCATCGTTGGGCTGACCTTGAAAAGGTTGGCAATCGCTTTGCTGGTATACCCTTCCACAATCAACTGAATGACTTGCCCTTCCCGACGCGTAGGCATGCTCGCAATACACGTTGAACGATTGCAGAAGAGCCTCGGCTACTTTTGCCGTGAAGAACGGCCTCCCTCCCGCAAGCGCCTAAATTGCCGCGATTAATTGGACGTTCCCGTCGGACTTGAGGACATAGCCTCGCGCACCCGCCCGAAGGGAGTTGATCGATAACGGCTACATCCTCTTGGTTGGTAAAAATGAGGATTTCGGTTCCGGGAAGTCGTGCCCGAATTTGTCGCGTAACCTCAACGCCGTTGATCATCGGCAATGCGTAGCCAATGACCACTATGTCCGGCTTGGTCTCAACTGCCATCCTGATGGCGTCTCCGCCATCACGAGCAACAGCAACGACTTCCAAATTAGCTCGAGTTTGAAGAATTCGCAGCAGGCCGCGGCGAACGACTTCGTAAGCATCAGAAATCAGAATGCGGGGCATAACTTCAAGCGCACGTTTGCCGTGGGCATCCGATCTATCTGCCGACCCTGTCGTTCGGTACGTTCATCCCTAGGCTTCGCACTTCAGACACCATTAGAGTAATCGCCATTCGCTCAACATGGTCAACCGTGGGTCGGCTGTTGGGGGACATGCCTTAGCGCTGCTGAGTTCTGAGCCAAAACTTCGGGTCAAATTTTTGGGCGAAATTTGCGCCTGATGCGCCGTCATCACAGGCACCTCTGCAACCCTTCTGCGCGCTGAGCTTTTGGCTTGTTGCAAGCCAACTCTCAGGGGCATGGTTTTCGTGTCCATTGGACCCCTCCATGGATTGGATAATCGACTTGCAGAAGGCCCGACCAGGTCTTCTGCATTTTCGTTGCAGCGACGCATCAGGCGCACCTGCAACCATTCCAATCGTTGAGCTTTCGCCTTGTTGCAATCCGCGGCGCAGAGCACGGCATTCGCCGAGATCGTCGACCTGCCGGCCTAGGGTAACGCGCGACCGGTGAACCCCGATAGCTGCCGCGCTTGTCCAATTCGAAGACCTTCTGGGAGCAGCGGGAGCGCAGCCGCTATTAAGGCCAGACTGATGGGACCGCGAGGCGACATACGCTGGGTCATTTGCGTGGACTTCATGCCTGACGCTGGCGGTCATGCACGAGGGCAACCACATCACCACTATCGAGGGACTGGGCACGCCCGAAAACCTGCATCCGATGCAGGCCGCCTTCGTGAAGCATGACGGCTATCAGTGCGGCTATTTGCACCCCTGGGCAGATCTGCTCGGCCGTAGCGGTACTGGACGAAATCAAGGCCGGCATTCCGAGCCATGTGAGCAGTGATCTGACCCAGCTGCCGCAAGCGACGGCAGTCGAGCTGCGCGAGCGCATGAGCGGCAACATCTGCCGTTGCGGCGCCTATTCCAACATCGTCGAGGCGATCACCGAGGTCGAAATTGCCCCGACACCTGCGCCAGCGAACGCAATGCTGGATTGCCCCGCTCCGAGAGCCCAGGCGGCGAGGACCGGCGTGAAGCCAATCGTCGATGCGGTCGTGCTCGTCGAGCTCGAGCCATTGGTCGGGGTCAGGCGCCTTGTCGGCGTCGTACCGCATGTTCAATCCTTCCTGCTGATCACAGCGGCGGCGGCGTTGCTTCACCGCTTCGAGCATCAGTGGAACGTGTTGTTTCCGCAGCAGCGCTTTGAACTCCTTACCAGATCCGCAGTGCGCGGGTCGCTGACGTCCGACCTTTTGGTCGTGCGGCGGTAGACTTCCTGCACAGGCCCGCGCTGCTGCTGAGCGTCGATGCGGCGCGAAGTAGCGATAGATGTTGATGAGGTCCCGCGACCATTCCGGTGATCAGTTTCTCACGCTGCTGTGCATCCATCGGCTCCTTTGTAAGGACGCATCTGGGGATCAGGGTGATGTTCATTGGCAAGGGCCAGAGATCGGAATGAGCGACCCGCCCTGTTCCTCGCTCCTGACGAGTTCCTTCCAATCGTAATGACGCAATGACATGCCGCGCATGCAAGCCGGTCGCCCAGTCGTTCGCATGGGCGACGCCTTGCATCGTCCTCTAACAATATCGGCAGATAGACATCTCCTGCCTGCAGTTTGCGATTGATCGTATTCCAGTGCTGCGTGACAAGCTCCATGAACTCCTGCAATTGCTCGCGACTCTCCCAGGCCTCTTCATCGGCAATATCACCGCCCCAGATCTCCGGCAGGTATTCGCTGGGACGCACCATGTCGGGACAGCAAATCAGTGCGGCAAAAATCCATCCAGCATCTCTAAGTTCATGGCGCGGCTACCACGAAACCGGCTTGAGCAACGTCGCCATCCGGTCATACTGTGCATCTGTCATGGTGCGGTCCGTAGATGCCATGTCGCGCTCCGCCCAGAGCTTTGGGCCTAGGACCCATCGTCTACGCACTCTCATCAGCCGGCGCTCGAATTTCCGCAGATATGCGATCGCGTGCTGAACATGCTTCAGCGCATCGTTTGTGCTGTTGGCCGACACATTGCACCTTCGAGCATTTCGGAATAGGCAGCGGCCTTTGTTCGCTAGATCGCGAAGCTCGCGCGTCGCATTCGATCTTCGTGCCTGCCGCCGCGGCACCACGGCTCGTCGGGCGGCCGAATGAAATAATAGGTTCGATCGGTACGGCTTATCGTGTCCATCCGTCGCCTAGCCATCGGCTCAATCCTTGACGGACCGCAGCGGCTCGGCCCTTCTCATCAATGTAGCCGCTGATCCATGCAATGGCACTGTCGCCCGGGCGGGATATGGCCCACCAAGCCATTACTCTGATTGCCAGCGATTGTTAGGAGCTGCCCACGCTCGAAAGTCAAGAGCCGCCCTGCAGATGCTGACGACATCCACAGGGTTTACAAACGCCTGAGAATTCATATGGCCGCACAGGCAGGCGCCTGACCAACCGGCAGCCCGGGCCCGTCCAACGGTCATCCCGTCCGCGCCGCGGGGCTTTCTTGTGGCGGCCGTTCGTCTCGATTACTCTTCACAACTGCGGACATCCAATGAGCACTGTCCGACGCTTCTGGACCCATCCCGCCGGAATGTCCGTGATGGGCGGGCGGTTTCGGCCTCGACGACACTGAAGGCCAGCGCCTTGGTGAATTTCAGAGCAATCACTAGATCGAACCTCACGGCTCGTACGACCCGGCAGCATCAGATATCGTCACTCACAGCCTGTCTGCGCTCGTCATCGTCGCGTGCCTGATCGTACATCGCAAAAGGCGTTCTGACGACGTTGACCAGTGGGACCAACACCATGGCCGGCAGAGTTGGAAACGTAACGAGATACCACCGGGTGGGTACGGGTTCAGCCTCCAAGATGACAAGAAAGACGCCGTCATATACCTCACTTTTGAGACGCAAGCCGAAGCGGAAGACGCGCACAAGCTCGTCGCCGAAGCATTCGCCAGGCAAAACGCGCAATGGCTCCACCACAGTGTTAAGCGGCCCCCTCAGAGCACCCGACGCATAGAGCATAGCAGTGTTCGATCGCACCCGCCGGCGGCGGCAATCAACCAAGGCCAGCGGTCCATCCGATCATCTTCTGCTCTCGCGCCCGTTCGTGTTGGTGCCGATGGGCGAAGGCGCTGAATTGCTCGAACTGCGATCGAGAAAATGCTCCCCCTGCTCGGCTCGATCCCCGACGAGCTGACCGGTCGCGGTCGCTATCGCGCCTGGGGCATTATCTGACAGCGCCGTTCAGCTACTCGCGTCTGGCGCAGTGTCGGTCCACGGGTTGAAGACCGGGCAGCGGGCCCGGCGCAATCGGCGGTATCGCGCGTCACAACGGTCAGGTCGTGATGCAGGGCCGTCGCCGCAATGATCAAATCCGGGCGGCGAGAAGGTGTGGCCGGCTTTGCGGCCCTCCTCGACCACGAGGGCGCGCCTTCAGCAGGATGACCTCGGTGATCGGCAGCGTCCGCTGGGCGAACATCGGCCGGAGCTTGTGGGCGAGCCAGTCATTGAGCTCAGCACGCTTCACCGCATCTGTGACCTGCTCGATGCCGAAGCGGATCTCGGCGATGGTCGCGTCGCTGACGAGGAGTAGATCGAGCTTCTGTGCGGCGATGAACGTCACGACCTTTGGCTCAGGCCGTGGCCGGCGAAGCTCCGATAGCACGTTGGTGTCGAGCAGCCAGGCGGTCACAGGTTGACGTCACGGTTTGGCGCCGGGGCGCGTGGCGGCGCGATCTCGCGCATCGCGGTGCGGCGATGCCTGCGGCATCTCGATCAACGCCCGTCCGGTAACCTCCCCTTAAGGCGGCGGTACTCATCGGCTGCAACGACGACGACCTCCTCGCGGCCGTGGACGGCTGAGGCGCCTCGGTCTTGACGCGACGGACGAGTTCGGCAGAGCCGCGCGCTTGGCATCCTGGAGGAGCCAGCGGCCGGTCGCGGCGCCGCAGGCCGGCGGCCAGACTTGTTTGTCCCGGTTCCAGAGGCCTTGGAAGTGCCTGATTGCCTGCTCGGGCCGGTGTAGAAGCCGTGCGATCTGGCTGCAGGGCTGGCTCCGGGGTGGTTGGAACCTTCATTGGTCTCTGAACCTTCGCAAGGCTCATGGTAACGAACGGTCCCACCCCCATCTCCACTAGGAGTGCAACGAGAAGGGATGAGGCCGGTTTCGACCTTATCCACGCCAGCGCCGGTGAGGCTGGCCAGGGTGTGGGCCCGGGGTTGGGTGTGCTGACGACGGGCGCGGCATCTTCTAGCTTGCCCCGTGTAGCGCCGATTGAGACCTCGAGGCGCTGGGCAGTGGCTGTGAGCTGGAAGCGTTCGCTCCGTCCCAACTCAGGCGAGGCGAGTCGCTCCCGAAGCCGCCGCAGCTCGGATTGATCGGCTTCAAGGCTTGCCAGCCTGCTTTGGTTCAGAGCCGCTTGAACCTTCCGAGTGTCTACCGTGAAGGATCGGTTGGCCGAGGCAAAACCAGCCCAGCTCCGCTCGGCCCGCGCGATCCGTGCGCCACGCGGCACCCAAAATGCACGACCGCACCCCTCCTTCGGACCCCGCTGTTCGGGTGCTGCCGCGTTGCGCCAGTTTGCGCACATTCGCCATACTCGGATACGCTTGCCAGGTGAACCGGGATGCGATTGTGCTGGCCTTGATTTCTGCACTGCTGTTCGGCGCTTCGACGCCGGCAGCCAAGGCGCTTCTTGGCGCTGTCGATCCGGCGATCCTCGCCGGATTGCTCTACTGTGGAGCCGGGATCGGTGTGGGGCTCTTGCGTCGTCTGCGTGGACGACTTTTTCCAACTCCGGTCCGACGGAGGTCACCTTGAGCCGCAAGGATTGGCCATGGTTGTTCGGCGCCATTGTCGCGGGCGGTATCATTGGCCCAATTCTCCTGATGATCGGTCTCGCGCGTACTGAGGCATCTGCAGCTTCCCTGCTGTCTGACCTTCGAAGGCGTCGCTACCGCATTGATCGCTTGGTTCATTTTTCGCGAGAATTTCGATCGGCGCATCGCCACTCGGGATGGGCTGCCTTGTCGCTGGGGCGCTCATTTTGTCCTGGTCGCGCCAGCCGAGTTTGCCCGCCGTGCTCGGCCCGATGGCGATCGTCGGCGCCTGCATCGCCTGGGTCTGGATAACAACTTGACGCGGAAGGTCTCACTTGCCGATCCCCTGCAGATCGTCGAACTCAAGGGGCTGATCGCGGGCCCTGTGAACTTGGTACTCGGCTTCATTGCTGGTGGACACCTTCCCGACCTGCTTTCTCTACTTGCCGCAGGTCTGATCGGCTTTCTCGGTTACGGTGTCAGTCTGGCCCTCTTCGTCTTGGCGCTGCGCCATCTCGGTACTGCGCGCACAGGCGCCTACTTTTCGACGGCACCGTTTTTTGGCTCAATCGTGGCCATAGTATTCTTGCGTGAGCCTCTCACCCTTCAACTGTTCATGGCGGGGCTGCTGATGTCGGTCGGCGTATGGTTACACGTCACCGAGCACCACGAACACGAACACGTTCACGAACCCATGGAACACTCGCATCCCCACATCCATGATGCGCATCATCAACACGAGCACTACCCCAACGATCCGCCCGGCGAGCCCCACACCCATGCGCACCGTCACGGACGGCTAGAAGCACACTCACCCCCACGTGCCGGACATGCACCATATGCATGAGCACGGGGAACAAAAAACCTGAACTTTGCACTACCGCGTGGGCATCAATAGCGTCAGCCGCCGTAGTCTCGCAGCAGGTCCAAAAACCTTTGCGGTGCCTTTGACCAGCAACTCATCACAGGGCTGCCCATACTTGGTGTGCATAATCCTGAGACTGTTCGGTGGATCGTTGTTTATGGTTTCGACCATCTCCTTCAGCCGACCCTGAGCGCGTTCCATCGGCGCCGTTCTCGTCCATGCCGATGTACTTCGCAATGTTGATCGCCTGGCTCAGCATCGCTTGCCCAGTCACCTTCATGCGTTCGGCGGCGGTAGTCTTCGTCTCGGCTCCAGCCGACTTCTGGACGATCGACAGACAGGAGCGAGAAGTAAGCCGCGCAGGTGCTCATCTCGTGGCTAAGGTCCTCCAAGCCAGAGCGGCCCCTCACCCGACTTTCTCTCGTCGGCTTGCAGCGGTTGCCAGAGTAGTCCGCAGCATAGGACCGAAAGCGTCAAGAGTTTCGTAATGCTCGTCGATTGCATGGTCGTTCTCGCTCACGGTGCTGCCGAGTCGCTGACGACCCGGTAGTCGTCGATGTACATGTGGCTGTCTGCCTTGGACCACACCCCGATTTTGCCTGAGACCGGTTCCGCCAGCTGATGGGTGAGAAAGTGCTTGCCGTTCAGGGAGGCGTCGATGGTGTTGCCCTTGATGACGATTTTGAGCTCGTGCCAGGTCTTCGTCGGGGTTGGAACGTCCCTGACCCACTTCACCGAGCTGCGTTTGCCTTTCTCGAATTTCCAGAGCACCAAATTGTTTTCGAGCGGGTTGGCCCGCACGGTCAAATAGTCGCCATTGGGCTTCAGATTGAAGAGGATGCCCGCACCTTGGTCGATGCGGCCCGAGATGCCCTTGAACCGCAGGGAGACCGTGCCCTCACGAAAATCATCGACGCCCGTGGCAACCGCGTAGGGGAAGTAGGCAAACGCTTTTACGTTATCCAGAAACTCGCCGTAGCGCTCGCCGTAGAGCGTCTTGGCCCGCTCGGCCACGCCGGCTGCCGTCTGGCCCTGCTGCCATTTACGCCCGTCAATGACGAGCACCTTGTTGTTGTCTTCGCTGCCTATGGAGAAATTGCCCACGATCGGAAGAAAGCGATTTGGGTTGGCTGCCCACCGTCTCCTCTTCGAAATCGAATTTGATTTCCGGGGTCTTTTGTCCCTGTGCGGTCGCCGTGAAATTGCCGGTCAGCGCCAGTGCGCCGAATGATGACTGCAAGAAGCATTTTCTCATGTCACGAGCCTCCATGAAAAGGGCGACGGGTGCGGATCCGCGAGGGGATTGCTGCGAAGGAGCGAGAAGGCCAAACCATCGGTCGGCGTTGCGCCAGTGCCCACCAGCGACGATAAGCAGCGGCAAGAGTGCCATAGAACCAGAGCTGGGCGAGATCGGTCCCGGCCTGCAGCGGATAGCCCGGATATGGGTCTCGGTCCGGAACCGCCTTTCGCTCGATACCGGCAAGACCGTAGATTAATGGGCAGCACCTCGCCTGCACCGGTGGACCGGCTCTCAGCTTGCTTGCCGTCATACCGATAGACGGACCACCCCGTAGCCGTCTGAGCTCTCGAAGAGGCCAGATCGAGTCTCGGATTGCGGAGTAACGATGATATGGCGAACCGAGCGTCGCAACTTGGACAGGACCTTGCGCTCAAAGTCGATGTAACGGGGATCCTCAGGTGCAAGCCGGACCAACACCTGCAGCGGCTTATCGAGGCTCGCGAGCGTTGCCGCATCGGCAAGAGGAAAGGAATTGCGGGCGTCTTGCGTCGTGTCGACATAGAGGGGACGAATGGCGACGCCGGCGGCTACGCCTACGCGCAAGCAAGACGGCCAGCCAGCTCGTTATGAGCTTGCGCGCTAGCGTGGTCCTAAGATCGAGCCAGATGCCGGCGATGCTGATCAGGAAGAGCGCTTGCAATCAGCGCCCCAGCGCCGCGGTCGACGAGAATACGCCCTCTTCGAAGCCGCGCAGCAGTGTCGTGAGCGAAAAATTGGAGAGGCTCTTTAGAAGGCCGCCTTCGCCGGCGGCAGCAAAGTCCAGCACCCAAGAGCCCAACGTCGCCGCCAGGGTGAGAATTGCCGCCGTAGCGCTGGATTCGGCGAGCGCTGCCGCCAGCAGGGCTATGCCGACGACGACGGCTGCATAGAGTAGATGCCCCACAAAGAGATGGGCGACCTCAACCCGCCCGACATGTCCGCCAGATAGTGACCATAGAGCAACCGCACTCAGGCAGGGTACCGCCGCGATCAACCAGACCGCCAGGAGCACAAACAATTTGGCCGCGACAACCGTCGAAAGGGAGCACGGCAGCTGCAAAAGCAGCTTGAGGCTGCCGGTTTGCTTCTCGCTCGCGATTGTGCGAATGGCGATGAACGGAAATAAGAAAGTGTTGGCTAGGTAGAGCGCACCAAAGGTGGGGACAAAGACGCCATCGAGCGGCGATAGGCTTCGCGCAACCTCAGGCAGCTGTTGGGCCGATTTGCTGGCCTCACCGTAAAGGCTTACGGCCTGGGTGTAGCTGTAGCCAACGAGCGCTGACAGCAGGAGTAATAGGACCCAAATCGTATGCCCGGCCAGGATGTCGCGCCATTCCTTGGGCACCAGAACAAACAACGGGCCGCCCTCGGCTGCGGTATCTCAGGTGAGGGCAAGGAACACCTCCTCGAGGCTAACGTGTCCTCCACCCGTGCGAGCCCGGAGGTCGTCCAGATTGCCCTCCCCTTCACGCTTCCTCCCGAGAGCAGCACGAACCGGTCGCAGAGCCGCTCGGCATCACTGAGCTGATGAATGGATAAGAGCAGCGTTCGGTCAGCGCCACACAGGCGGCGAAGAACTCCCATGACCTCGCGCGTTTGCTTAAGATCGAGCCCATCGAAAGGCTCGTCGATCATGATAAGAGGCTGCGGCGCGAGCAGCCCCAGGGCAAGGAGGAGGCGTCGGCGGTAACCCTTGGAGAGGGCACCAACGCGTGTCGGAAGAATAGGCGAGAGGGCCAAGTCCTCGATCGCAGCGGCGAGCCGATCGTTGGGTTGCCCGAATAGCTGAGCAAACAGCGCCAAGACGTCTGTGGCGCGGCGATCCGGATAGGGGGTGACGGCCTCGGGCAGATAAAACATGACGTGCTTGCGGCGCAAGGCCGGCAGCAGGCTCTCTTCCCAGAGAACCGATCCACCGTCGGCCGGCAACATCCCGCTCAGGATCTCAAGCAACGTGGTCTTGCCGGCACCATTGGGGCCGATCAGTCGCGAGGATCTCGCCGCGCCGCGCGGTGAAGGTGATGTCGGCTAGCGCGAACATCGGTCCGAAGCGGCGAGAGATATTTTGAACCTTCAACACGCGCGCGATCCGGTCTTAGCAATGGAAAGACCATGTATCGTCGCGGTGCGCCCGATGACGACCTTGAACATGCCTTGATCGGCTTGGCCTTTCTTCCCGAGCGCCGTCTCGAGCGGCGCGGCAGTGATCGCACTGGGAGATGCGATGTTGCCCGGAAAGGATTTGACAGGCGTTGGATTGGCGGCACGGATCTCACCGATCTTGTCGTAGAGCTTCTTCACTCCGGCCGCGAGTGCTTTGGTCTCGCCATGACCACCGATGTGCATGAAGTAGACTTTAGGATCGTCAAAGAAGAAATGATTGTGAAGTGCCGTCACCTCGAGACCTGCATCGAACGCAGCGCTCATGACGGGATTGACCTCATCCTCGAACACGACGGTGTCGCGCATCATCGCCACTTGCGAGTCAATATGCGCCGGCGTGAGCGCTGCCCAGGAGGAGAGCCCCATGAAGGGCGGCATGGTCCATTGGTCGACTTGGATTTTCACATCCGTCCTGGGCTTGGTGACCTTGAACACGCTTTCTTCGGCGATCAGCTGTCCATTCAAGCCTGTGCCCTGCTCGATGGCCGCAGTGTGGAGTCCGGCTTGTGTCTGAGCCTGTCGATTGTGTGAGGCCAAAGGTGACGGCGGCAGCGATGGCGAGGTTTCCTTTCATGACGACCTCCGTAGGTGAGGTTGAGCCCGTTATGCTCGACAACGTGCGAAAGCGTGTCCGTGCTCCTGAAGCACACGGAGTATTGATCCTGCGCTCCCCGCATTAAGGCAGTATTTTTAAAGGCGCGGCCGGATCGCGAGCATCTTCAGCTGCGCGGTTCCCGGTTTTTCAGGACGCCCTCGAAGAGGCGGCAAGCCTGAGCCTGGGCACCCGACTCGACCTTGTGCCCGACAGCCAAACTTCCTTTCCGGCGAGGTGCGCACAGACCTGCCGTCGCCTGAGCTAGCGGAAGTCGTCTTCCGCCATCGCCGACGCTGTGGCGCGTAAGAAAGTCAGCAGCGCAAGAGCACAGGGCGAACCCGGCGCGCAGGCACGGCATGCACACCAAGCGTTAGCAGGGCGTGCCCTATCACCTCGCCGTCAGCGCGGCGAACAATTTGTCGGCATTGCTCCAACGGATGGCGTCCATGAAGGTGTCGACGTAGGTCGCCGCCTTGGCGCCGTAGTCGATGTGGATAGGAGTGCTCGTACATGTCGAGCGCCACGATCGGTTGTCCTCCCGCCAGCGTGTGGCAATGGTCGGCCGCCCACTGGTTGACAAGCTTGCCGTCGCGCGGCGACGTACGACAGCAAGACCCAGCCCGGAGCCGCCGCCCAGTGCCTTGCCCATGGCGATGAATTCGCTGCGCCAGCGGTCGAAGCGAGCCGAAAGTCGCGCGCGATCGCCGCTTCGAGCGCCTGTCCCGGTGCACTTTCGTCGCCGAGCCCGTCGAAGAACAGCTCGTGCAAGATCATGGAGTTCGTCGCAATCAGCTCCTCGCGCTTGAGGCCATTGATGAGAAAATTGGGAGCCTTGTTGAAGTCGAGACCCGCGAGCTGCTCGGTGATGAGGCTGAGGCCGCTTCACAGCGCCGCCGTAGTTGTTCTCGTAGTGGCTGACGATCAGCTTTTCCCGACATGCCCTTGATGCGCTGCGGATCGCACCCAAGCGGCTTCATCGTGTACACCATAGTGTGCCTCCTCTAAGGCAACGGCTTGATTTCCAAGCGATCAAAGCGAATGACGCTGTCCGCCTTGGTGCAGAGCGCGACTCTGCCTGCAGAGCGGAACGTCGCATCGGTCGCGGCCAGAAGCGGCTGCCCATCAAGGGCGACCGAGAACCGATCACCTTCGGCTTTCAGAGCAAGCGTGTGCCACTGTCTCGAAGTCACACGGGCTGGCGCGCTCGCAAGCTCGTCCCACGTGCCGTGCACGACGCGATAGAGCCGAACATCTCGCGCCAAGGCGCTTGCGCGAACCACGTAGTAGTCATCGGGCGTTGTCAGCCGCACGGCGATGCCTGCCGACCGATCCAAACCCCCTGAAATTGGCTTGAAGCGGAGAGCCACTTCGAGATTGGCAGCCGAAAATGGTTTATAGATTGCCAGCGGAACGCGCTCTGCTGTGCGCTCGTCTCGATACTGCTCCAAGGCGTGGCCGCCTCGCACGCTGTCATCACTAACGACAGCCCACTGACCTGGTCCCGCATCTCCTGTGCCCCACGAATCGAAATCGCCCGGGGCGATGCCCACCACATCTTGGTCGAATGTGATGGTCTCAGCGCGGGCGACATCGGCTACCCCACAGGAAAGGGCAACGGCGACAAAGAAGGGTGGCGCAAAGCTTCACGCGATCGCTCCCGCCATGTATAGGCCGATGCCTGCCAGGCAGCAGGCCGCAAGCGTCGGGATCATGCCCACCTTGAAGCGGAAGATGGCGATCGGCCGCCGCGACCGAGAGCACGAGCGCCCAGACGATCGACGCTGGTCGAGGTCGGGCGCGTCGAACGACAGCGGAAACGCGCGCACCGGAATCGGTCTGACGAAAGATCGTGTGGATCGCGAACCAGATTGCGAGGTTCAAGCATCACCCCGACCACGGCGGCCGTGATGGCCGACAAGGCGGCGTTGAGCGCTTTGTTGCCGCGCAGCGTCTCGATGAACGGCGCACCGAGGAAGATCCACAGGAAGCAGGGCGTGAAGGTGACCCAGGTCGCGAGCAGGCCGCCCAGCGTTCCCGCGAGCATCGGCGAGAGTCCGCCTGGATCGCGAAACGCAGCCATGAAGCCCACGAACTGCAGCACCATGATCAGCGGCCCCGGCGTGGTCTCGGCCATGCCGAGACCATCGAGCATCTCGCCGGGCTTGAGCCAGTGCATAGTGTCTCGACCGCCTGCTGCGCGACATAGGCGAGCACGGCGTAGGCGCCGCCGAAGGTCACCATCGCCATCTTGCTGAAGAAGACCGCGATCTGGCTGAAGACGTTGTCGCTGCCGAGAGTCGCACAGCAGTGCGACGACGGGAATCGAGCCACAGGGCGCAGCCACACCGCCGAGACTTTCAAGGCGCGGGCAACGGTCGGGCGTGCATGCTCGGGCAGTTGCTCGCCGAGCAGGCTGTCGACGACGGCGTCGCTCGCCCTTCTTGCCGGGTCCGTGGCCGCCGCCGCCCTGGAATGCGGCCACGCCCATCGCATGCCGCGAGCGAAGCCGATCAGCGCCGCGCCGAAGACGATGATCGGGAAGGGAACGTTGAAAAAGAAGATGCCGACGAAGGCAGCGGCCGCGAGCCCGATCAATGCCTGGTTCTTGAGCGCGCGCTTGCCGATGCGAACCACCGCCTCGACAACGATCGCCAGCACCGCGGCTTTGAGGCCGAAGAACAGCGCGGCGATGATCGGAACGTTGCCCCAGCCGGCGTAGATGTAGCTGAGCGCCCATGATGGCAGATGATGCCGGGCACGACGAACAAGCCCGCCCGCCATGATGCCCGCCGAGCGTGCGGTGCATCAGCCAGCCGATGTAGGTGGCAAGCTGCTGCGCCTCGGGTCCCGGCAGCAGCATGCAGTAGTTGAGCGCATGCAGGAACCGCTCTTCGAGATCCAGCGCTTCTCCTCGACGAGGATGCGGTGCATCACCGCGATTTGGCCGGCAGGTCCACCGAAAGCTGAGCCGCCGCGACCCGCAACCACGTCCAGAAGGCCTCGCGCAATGCTCACGCCGTGGCTGGGAAGGTCCACGGCCCGAGGCGAGCGCGGGTTGCGGATACGTCCATCTCAGGCCTCCGGCTTGTTCGTCGGCCAGTTGTGCGTTTCCGAGGTCGCTTCGCGGCACCAGCGGTAGATGGCGTCGTAGAAACCCATAGCGGCCTCGAGCTGCTCGAAGGTCGTCGCGATACATGCGCGAGTAGCCAAGCGACGCGGCGAGCAGACCGGCTGCTTGTGGGGCGAGGTCCAGCCGAGCGGTGTCGGCGCCGCGCACGATGGTCGCCAACCGGGTCAAAGCCTCGGTTTTGAGGCCGAACTCCTCAAGCATGGTATCGAACGTGCAAGTCGGGCCGCGATGGCTCCAGAACACACCGTCGATGTCGAACGGCGTGGCGTTGAACCGCTCTGCGACGGCCGTGACTTCTGGCGGCATCACGAACAGAAACACCGCGTTGGGGTCGATGAAGCGCCGTATCAGCCATGGACAGGCGATGCGGTCGACCTTGGGCCGGCTGCGCGTCACCCAGACGGTGCGGCCCTTGTCGTCACGAGGCGGCAGCTTATCGGTGCGAACCAGGAGTTCGTCGGCTCTTCTCCAAGCTTCAAAGCCGCCTTCAAGCGTCTGCGCGTCGATGCCCTCGTGCCTCAACCACGCGGCCGTCCCTTCGCTCAATTTTTGCCCGCGCTGGCAGACGACGATAACGCTCTTGCCCCGATACTCGGGCGCCCAAATGCCGATGCCACGGTGATCCCGCCGCCGCGAACCTGGCACCAACCTGGGATCGGCGCCGTAGTCGTCATCGATGCGCACATCGATGATGTCCGGCGTGTTCGGCAGACCTACGAGGCGTGAAAATTGCGGAACGGTGATGAGGGTGCTGATGGGCATAGCGTCCCCTTCCCTGGTTGGGAGCGTGGACGCGATCTTTTAGCCGCAGCCTCGCGGGTAATCGCGGATAACCCCGTCCGTAGATCATGGCACCATGCCGTTATCGACGCAAGAGGACAGGCCAGCGCTCCCGTCGATGCGACGCCCCCAGTCTTTCTGCCTTTTTTTCGCTGCTCATGCGCAAGTTCAAAGCTGCGCCGAGGGTGTCAACGTCATGCATCGACACTTCGCAAGCCTGTGGCGTTCTGCCGTCAGGGAACCGGACGATAGACCCAGACTGCTGCCGGTTCCGTGTCGCTGGCGCGTACCGCAACGACCAGGCGGTCGAGCGGCGCCACGAACAGGGAAGTGCGCGTCCCGCGCCGCGTTGCGACCCGAGCCATTGGTGCGTAATCGGCCCCCGCATCAAATACGTCGATGGTGCCCTCCCCGCAGGTCACGTAAACGCGCTGGCGCTTGCTATCGAAAAAGACGTCGTCGACGTCACCGCACGTGCTGCGGTCAGCAACTGGTGCTCCTGTCTCCATATCGCGCACGCTAAGCTTCGGCGGATTTCGGAACGCAACAATCGCTCGCCGTCCACTGTCATCGAGTGTCATAGCAAAATTGCCGCGATCTTTGCCGGTGGACCAGAGCTCTGGCTGACCCGGCCCGCATGCGTATCGATCACCGCGATCGATTGCGCGTCCGGCAGATTGACGAACACTTGCTGCTTGTCCCGGCTGGATCTGAAAACTCTCGGGATGGGCCGGCAAGGCAATGTCCTTTGATCTTGGCATGGCTGGCCGGGTCGATGACGGCCAAAGCCCCTGCACCGTAGCCGACATAGACGGATTTGGAATCCGCATCGACCCGCACGTTGTCGGCGTCTTTGCCAAAGCTGCATTGTCGCCGTCGCGGCGAAATCGCTACCACGGAACAATCGCACCGAGCCGTCACCACCATTGGCGACAACGAGCGTATCAAGCGCGGGCACGTATCCGACCCCTGTGGCTCCTCTAGGCCGGTAATCCGGTGCAGGAGGCTGCCGTTGTTCAAATCGACGATCCCAACGCTATTGTTTTCCAGTTCCGCGACGAACAGGTGCTTGCGCCCAAGATCGACGGCCAAATGGTCGATCCGACCTTCACGGTCCCGAGCGGGATCTTAGTCTCCAATTCCAATGGGCTATGTTGCGCCTGAGCTGCGCTCCCTGATCGGTCCGAGCGACAAGACAAACAATACGAAACGCGTGAATGACAACGCGGCATGTGCCGGGATCGAGCACCTGGCTTGTGTATTACGGGTCGCATGATGCTGAAATCCTCGCCCTGCACTCGGTATCCCTTTCGGTTGATTTCAGTCATCATCGTCACCCCGTAGACGACCGGTCTGCGAGAGTTGACGACGAGGTGAGCGGTCTGCTGGTCTTTCGATCCCATTACCTGGAAGTACCGCCCTCCCGGCTGATCAACACGTTGGTCCATCCGTCGGTCATCATTTTTTGACGCACTCTGGTCCTCCGTGATCGGCCTGCTGCTGGCGATGAAGACCGGTCCGTCTTCACGCTCTTTTGCGAGATCGATAACGGTCACGATCGCCACGAGTACCGCGGCCGCAATCACCCACATGAGCACTCTGTAGGACATGGGATGCTCCTTGATTGACTCCAGAACTGAGCACCCCGGAGCTTTAAGGCAATCTTAAATGGGCAATCGGCCCAGCAACCAACGGCCGGTCTCGCTCCAATGGCTCGAACAATTTCTCGTGATGCAAATCTGCGTATGCTCCGGCCCGCGGACACCTGCGAATTCTACGCAACACGTCGGTCCCAATGGACGAGTTGATGAGGTGAATATTATCCAGCGCCCCAGAGCGGGCATGTTCACGTTCACGTGCTTCGGCGGGAGTAATCGGGCCAGTTGCGCCGCAAAGGGCATCACGCTCGGGAACGCCAGCGTTGCTATCACGGCGTAAGGGAAAGCGCTCAGAGCGCGCCTTGGCCTTCAGCGTTGTCGTCGATGCATGGTTCCCCGCGAGGCGCTGAAACCCTACCGATCTGTCCGACGCACATGGAGCTCTCATTTGCCATGGGTATCCGGGCACGCCTAAAGCCATTAAAGGCGCGGTTGCGTGTCGCGCGGAATGACAAAGCGTTGGATAATTCGCTTTGGGTAAAACTACCTTCAAACTCAGGCGGGCTTCACTAGGGCACTGCAGCGCTGAACACGGCAGCGGGCGCGGCGTACGCTGGTCTGAGGTAAGACATGCGGTTCCTGGTGATTGAGGATTAACCTCGGATTGCGGAAATTCTCACAACACCGCTGGGAGCACGCGGGCTTGGTCGGCAGATCGGACAAATGGGTCGCGCCCCAATCATTCCAAGATCCATCGAATCGCGTGCCTGTGGTTGAACAGACGCTTCAGCAGTCGGCTGCGAATACGTCGGACCGGACCTCACATTGCAAAAGCAATGGCGTGCTCGGCAATTCCTACGAGCTCCCGACCAATTTCCTAACGACAAGAAATGCTGAACGCATGTTGAAAAAAGATTTCGACGACGGCGGTGACCGAACCCCGGTGTGGGGCATTACGGAGCTCGTCACCTACGTCCTGCGCTCTCGGCCAGCTCGGGTTCGGTCGACCTCGTTGCCCTCGTTGGTCAGGTGAAGTGTTCGAGGGACCTGACGCACGAGTTGATCACCATCTGTCAGTCGCTTCCCGGCCCACTGGTGATGGACGTTGGCATTTAATCTCTTACTTGCGCGGCGGCTTGTGGGTTGCGTGGAGCGGCGGCCGGGCCTCGTCGAAGCATTCGTTGGGCAACTCTTGATGGCGGGTCAAGGCAAATGTCCAGCGTTTGAGGGGTGCGAGCGTCGATAGGCGCATATTCCTTATAGGAAGGAATAGAAGGAGACCACAAATGCGTCATTCTTGCGCTGTTATTCGGCGGCGCTGTCGCAACGCTTGCGACCGCCGCCCATGCCCAGGAGATCGATTGGCAGAAGGTCGACGCCGCCTTCGGCCGAAAGCCTGCGGTGTCGGGTGATGTTCATCGCTATGGCTTCCCGCGCACGGACCTTCAGGTCACGCGTGGACGGGGTCGCCATCAAACCGGCCTTCGCGCTCGGGCGGCTGGATAGCGATGAAGCCGGTGCAGGGCGGCGCCATGGCGATGGGCGATCTGGTGCTGCTGGAAACCGAGATCAATCCGGTGATGAGCAAGCTGCATCGAAGGCGGCCTCGACATCACCGCGGTCCACAATCATCTGCTGCGCGCCAACCCGGCAACCTTCACATGCATGTCGGCGGGCACGGCGACCCGGTGAAGATCGCTAATGCAATCCATGCGGCCCTGGCCGCGAGCAAGACGCCGCTGGACGCCCTCGCGCGCCGCACCCCTGCGCCAGCTGTCGATCTCGATACCGGCCAGCTCGACCAGATCATCGGCGCCAAGGGCACAGGCGAATGGCGGCGTCTACCAGTTCGCAGTACCGCGCCGCGATCCCGTTACCGACGCAATGGAGCATCGCTCATTCCGCCGGGGCCTACGGGTGTCGCAACGGCGATCAACTTCCAACCGACGCGGCGGCGGCAAGGCGGCGATCACCGGCGACTTCGTGCTCATTGGCGAGGAGGTCAACCCGGTGATCAAGGCTTTGCGGACGAACGGCATCGAGGTGACCGCGATCCACAGCCACATGCTGACCGAGCAGCCCCGGCTGTTCTTCATGCACTTCTGGGCGAACGACGACGCTGTGAAGCTCGCCAAGGGGCTGCGCGAGGTGTTGGATAATACGGCGAGCGCAAGTAGGTGACCACACCGTCGCGATGGCGACACAAGTCGAACTGCGATCTGTCGGCCTCAATCTGCAGGTGCTGCTGGCTGTTGGGCAGCACCTGCACGATGGAGCGCATAGCATCGGTCCTAGCTTTCCTCGGTGAAGGCGGTGGGCAGCAAGGTCAACCCTGATATCAGCAGCAGATACTGGACGATGCGGCGGAAACGCACCTCATCGAGGACCCGGGTAAAGCTTCAACCCGAGCCAAGTGCCTAGAAGAGCAGCGGGCAGGCCCATGAAGAACAATTGCAAGACCTCTCTGGTAACCATGCCGCTTCCGCCAAGCCACAGAAGGGTCATGGCAAAAATTGCGACGACGACGGGCTGAAAGACCGCCCGCTGTTCGTCTTTTGACCAGCCGCGGCTCGTCGACCAAATGATGACTGGAAGGCCCGCCAACCCTGTACTCGCACCGACAATGCCACTCGCAAGACCCACCAGCTCTTCGCCGATGCGGCCGCCGAAGCGCAGCTGGAACTTCGGGCGCGCTAAGCTGTAGACGCTAAACGCGACGAGCAGAAAACCTATCATCGCGCGCAAATGATCCGCTGAGGCGGTGCGCAACAGGAGAGCACCGAGCGGAATGCCGGCAGCACCGCCCGCGACGAAGGGGAGCAAGCGTGCGACCTGGAGCACATTGCGCAGCTTCCAGATGGCAACGCTCTGAACGACGATGGCATATCCGGATATCAAGGCGGCACTCTGCGCGGGCGTGATGACATGAAGCCAGATGGCCGAGGCGATGAGGCCGAACGCGAAACCGGCAACTCCGGCAATGAGCGCGCCAAAGAAAGGTGGCAAAGACGAAGACGACCAGGTGCAATGGAACTGCGTCGGTCATGGTGAGAATTCCGGATTGGGAATTGAGGATGGCGTAGCTCAGCCGTGCCGCTCATCGGTCGCGTCGCGCGCCCAGCGGTAGACGGCGTCGAAAGTGCGCCATCGCGGCGTTGAGTTGCTCGAGGTCGTCGCGTGCGCACGCGGGAATATCCGAGACAGGCCGCGAGCAGCCCAGCCGATTGCGGCGTCAGGTCACTAGCCGGCCGGTGTCCGCCCCGCGCACGATCAGCGCTAGGTGAGCGAGCGGCTCAGTGTCCAGCCCCGAACTCGTACGGAGGCATGACGTCGAACGTGGTGCGCTCTCCGCGGTCGCCCCAGAACGCGCCGCCAACATCGAAGGTCGCGGTTTTGGCGTGCTCTGCGACGCCGGCAACTTCGGCCGGTGGGACGAAAAAGCAACAGCCGCGCAACGGGCGCCCTGGCTTGCGCCCGGCAGCTTTTTTCCGGCCATCAAGAACGCTGCCGCAGCCCACGCTTCCCGCCTCGCACATTTCGCGGCCTCTGGATCCGGGGGGGTCGATGAAGCGGCGAATGAAGCCACGGACGAGGCCACGCGGACCACCCTGGGCCGCGCTCTCGCGTTACCCAGACGGTTTGCCCGTCGCCATCGCGGTGAGGGACCCGATCACCCCGAACCAGCGGGTTGGTGCTCCGCGCGCCATGCCCTGTATCCACCAACCAGCGCCTGAGCATCGATGCCTTCGTGCCGAAGGGCAGCTGCGGTGGCGTGGCTTAGGGTGCCGCCGTCTTGGCAAACGACCACGCTTGATTGGCCCATGTATCGCTCGCACCAGCGCGACACATTCTCAGAGCAATGGCGCCGTGCGGCAGGAACCAGGCGGGGATCTGCTGGGTATTCGCTATCCAAGCGCACGTCGATAAGGGTTGGGGCGCCGGAAGACCGATAAGCCGCGACAGTTGCGCAACCGTGATTCTCAGTGGGAGAAGGCACAGCGGCGTCCACCTCTGAAAGAGGACATGGACGCGATGTTTCGGCCGAGGCCTCACGGGGTAATCGCGGGTCGACCCCTGACCCAAGTGCACATCAGCCTCGAGGCAATGTCAACTGTAAGTCGCACCGGGCACGACCACTGCGGCCGCCATTCCTGTGTAGCCGCACGCCTTCTGCCAGCGGCCATGCTACCGAGACAGAACCTTATACTTCGTAGCTCGTTGGCGATCCAAACGCTATATCCGCGTGGACAGTCCAGCCGGTATCTCCAACTGCTCAGCTCAGGGAGCGTCGATGATGCTAGCTCGCTCACTTGTTATCAGCTGTCCTGCTCGCTTTGATCGGCGGTTCCGTCACGGCTACCGCTCAGCCCAATCCCAACGAACTGATCGTTCTTGACCACGACAACGACGCAAGACAGCGGAATCCTGCGCGTTATCGCCGATACGTTTGGCAAGAAGTCGGGCCTCACCGTCAAGACGATCGTTGCTGGCAGTGGGGACATTTTGAAGCAAGGCGCTCGCGGCGAAGGGCGACGTGTTGCTGACGCATTCGCCAGCGGCCGAGAAGGCCTGGATGGCCGAAGGCAATGGCACCTCGCGCCGTCTCGTGATGTACAACGATTTCGTGATCATCGGCCCCGAAACCGAACTCACGCAAAGATAAGGGGGCTGAAGGCCGCCGATGCCCTGAAAGCGCATTGCCGATGCTAAGGCAGTGTTTGTTTCGCGCGGCGACCAGTCCGGGACGCACGTGCGAGAACTCGCGATGTGGAAGCGGACCGCAATCGAGGCCGAAGGGTCAACCCTGGTATAAGGAAACGGGCCAAGGCCAGGGCACTTACGATGGACGTCGCCGCCCAGTTCCAGGGCTACGCTTTTTCACCGACCGGGGCACTTACCTGGTGCATGCCAAGCGAATTGGCTTGCCGATCCTCGTCGAAGGCGATCCATCTCGATAATATCTATCACGTCATGCCTGTGAACCAGGCCAAGTTTCCGAAAGTGAACACGATCGCGGCTCAGGCTTTCGCCGATTGGCTGGTTTCGACCGAAGGTCAGGAGACAATTGGGGAATTCGGCAAGGCGCAGTACGGGCGATCACTATTCATGCCCGCAGCGGGGAAGCGTGAGGATGAGTTGCTGGCGAATTATGAACACTAGCGTGGCGGGGTAAGGTTGAGATGGGGCCAGACGCCTGGAGCTATTGGGCCGAGATCGGGCAGGGGGTTCGTCGGCGCGATCCGGCTGCTCGTGACTGGCGACCCCGAAACTCTGGGTAATCATTCGACAGTCTCTCCTCATCTCGATATCGGCCACAACTGCCAGCATGGTGCTCGGAGTACCGATCGGCTCCTGGCTCGCCAATGCAAGGTTTGCTCGGGCGAGGAGTTCTGCTCGCACTTTGCAACACGGGTTTTGGACTTCCACCGGTCGTCGTTGGGCCGATCCCTTTCGATCCTGCTGCTGCGGCACGGTCCGCTGGGCTACCTGAACTTGCGGCTTTACGCCAGCTGCGCGATGATGATCGGTCAATTCATCCTCAGCCTGCCGATCATCATCAATCTCACTGTCGTTGCGCTGCAGCAGCTCAACCCAAGCTGCGACTGCAGATACGGGCGCTTGGCGCCTCGCGTTGGCGAACGCTTTGGCTGCTCGGTCACGAAATCCGACTGCCGTTGCTGGTAGCGTACATGGCGGGGTTCAGGAGCTGTGGTGTCGGAGGTGGGTGCAGGTCAGATGCTCGGCGGCAATCTGCCGGACTCTCAGCCCACGCGTATTGACAACGGCAATTGTCGCTTCGAAGCAACGCCGGGTCACTGGTGACCGCGCTATGGCCTACGGCATCGTATTACTCTTGCTGGTGGCTCGTGGTAGGCTTGCCACCTGGGCGCACCAACAAGTGACCAGCAAGAGTGAGCAACGTTCTTCTACAGGCTCTGGGCATCAGTGTTCACGCGATGGGCGGCTTACGCTTCATCAACCGATTTTACGGTTCGCGCCCAGGTGAGACTGTCGGCATCTGGTCGAAATGGAGCGGGCAAAAGCACACTACTGCAAGCGCTGGCAGGTCTGCTGCCGCTATCATCCGGGGTCGATCTCGATACGAGCGGGGTGCTTGGGCAGGATCTGGCGCCGCTTACCTACCACCGCCGCATCGCGGCGGTGTTCAAGAACCGCTGCTCCTGCGGGATATCCTCGCATAATGTCGGTTTGGGGCTTGCGCTTCGGGGTGTCGCTAAATCCGAACGCTGAAAAGCCCATCTGCGACCGCTGTTGGCGCAGCTCAAAGATAGCTCATCTTGCCGAACGTTCGATCGCCAGACTTTCTGGAGGTGAGGCACTGGCGGACGAGCCTGGCGCGAGGGCGCTGGTTGCCGATCCCAGGTGCTGTTTCTCGACTGAACCCGTTGCCGCCCGCTCGCGACCAGCAAACTCGGCGACGGCAGTGCGGGAGCTGGCCGAGCTACTGCGGGGGCGACGCGTCATAATAGTATGTGTGACGCATGATTTTGCCGAGTATCCGCATTGTGCGACCGCTGCGTCATCACGATGCTGGGGAAATTCTGCAAAGGGGCCCGGCCGGGACGATACTTGGTGACTGGAGCACAACGAGTTGCCAGAAATCATCGGCGTAGAAGACCAAGGTCGGGTTGGACATGCCGATCCGTCTTGATCGATATCGAGCGTGGCTGGCCACTTCCGCCATCTGAAGGGCCACAGCGCAATCGTACCCAGCAGGGCGCGTTGCGTGCCGGACCGACGTCAAGCCTTCGAGCGCGCGGAGGTACGACCACCTCGCACCCAGCTTCTTGAGCTCCCGCATGTCACTTGCGGCCTCAGCTAGCAGCCAACCCCGGAACGTGACGATCTTCGGCAGCAGCCGTCGTCGCCTTTGGGCAGATGATCCAGATAGGTCTTGGATAGGCGCAGCTCCTCGGCAAACGGACGCAGCAGGCGGCCATTGATCAGATCCCGTTGCCGCCAGCGTGGTGCGCGCCAGCGCAGATGCCCTGGCCGTCTGATCGCGGCGTCGAATGCGCCATGCTGCACGCGATTGAGCACCGGTCCGTGCGATGAGTTCGGCCCGCGTAGATCCCAGCCGCCTCCAACCATCTGGCCCAGTCCTTGCGGTCGTCGTCGACGTGGATGAGCGGAAACTTCAGCACGTCGGACGGCTTTGTCAGGCGGCTGCGGCCACGACAGCGTAGCTTTTGGCTGCACACCGCGAACAGCTGCTCTGAGCTCAAACGTACAGACTTCGAGGCCCGGCCAGTTGCCGTCACCGTGACGCACGGCGAGGTCAACGTCCTCGCGCGCGAAGTCCACGTGATGCAGCGTTGCGGAGACGCGCAAGATCGATGCTCGGATGCTCTTCTGCGAAGCGGCCGAGGCGGTTGACCAGCCATTTGGCGGCGAAAGTCCGGCGAGGTGCTGACGGTGAGTGACACCGGAGCTCTGGCGCTGAAGCAAACGCTCGGTGCCGACGGCAATGCGATCAAATGCGTCGCGCAGGATCGTGAGGTATTCGCGGCCCGCCTCGGTGATGATCAGGCGTTGGCGCTCGCGGATTGAAGAGCTTGACCCCGAGCTCCAGCTTCCAACGCCTTGACCTGATGGCTCACGGCGCCCTGCGTGACACAACAGCTCCTCGGCGGCCCGCGTGAAGCCTCATGGCGGGCCGCAGCCTCGAAGGCCTTGAGGGCGTTCAGCGGCGGAAGGCGGCGAAGCATCGGCCAACTTCATGAGGAAAACTCGGGCAGGGTAGAGAAACGATGCTTTGCGAGCAACCGCTTCGCTGGTTCTATTGGGTGCTCCGTTGCAGACGCTCATAGCGAGCGATGCCCGAACCGGAGTGCCTCCACATGCCAACCCTAGCTGGCAGAGCGATCGATCCCGCGGCGTGGGCCGATCAGCGGGAGAAGGCATTCTCCTAACCAGCAATCAATTTCAGCAGACCACTCGGGACTGTCGCGGCGTGGTTTGTCCGCAGCAGCGCAGCAGAAGTGGCGCTACGCGAGTTGGCTCATGACGGGCGTCTCCTCAGCGACATTGGCCTCACGCGCGAGCAGGTGCTCCGCGAGGCCGTCAAACCGTTCTGGCGCCGTTAGTTCACAAGCCTGCCTTGACGCGCGGGCACGAGGAAACCAAATGTCCGATCCAATCGTCTACGGCTTTCCGCGCAGCACCTTCGTCAACATTGTGCGTCTGGTGCTCACCCACAAGGAAGCGCCTACAGCTTTCACGACCTCGAGCCGGAAATGGGCAAGCCAGAGCCATCTCGCGCTGCATCCATTCAATCGCGTGCCGATCCTGCAGTCACGGCGATTTCACGGTCTACGAGACGAGCGCCATTGTCGGCTATCTCGAGGACGCCTTTCCCAAACCGGCGCTGCAGCCGAAGAGCGTCCGCGACCGGGCTGCATGAACCAGTGGATCAGCGCGGTCAATTCCTATTACTACCCGTACATGATCTACCACGTGTCGCACGAACGGAACGGTCTTTCCCGAGCTCGGCATTCGCTCCGACGAGAAAGGTCGTGGCGCACGCCCTGCCGAAGATCGAGCTTAGGCCTGCAGGTGGCGGAGCGCCAGCTCGCGCACGGCAAGGACTACCTTGCTGGGTTCAGAACTCACGCTGGCTGACTTTTACCTGCTGCCCTGCACCTACTCGTTCAGCTTCGCGCCGAAGCGAAAGCCATGTATCCCAGAGTATCCGGCGTTCTCCCGCTGGCGCGAGAGAATGGAAGCTTGTCAACCGTCAGAAGCTCCGCGCTGCATTGCCCTCGCGCGCGCCGATTGAACACGCCAGAGAATGGGCGGTGTCACATCGGCCGAAATATTGATTGGCTCCGGGGTAACTGGAGGCTTTCCACTGCCGCATCCGTAGCTCCCGCGGCCAGCGAGATTGTGCTGCTGTCGGTCACGATCTGCGGCGCTTGCTAAGTCCGCGAGGTCGCGGTCGGGGCACTGCGGGAAACCTATGCCAGCTCTCCGCCGACGGCCCAGGCGGATCAGGGCCACACCAAGCATGCCATGGTGTACAGAGGCGGACGTGTGGCGGAGCCCAATGCGAGAAAGCCCGTGTGTGTTATTAATGCCAGAGGAGGAGTTGCCGTACTGTATGGATCATCCACCGCCACCTCGGTTTTAGTTCTTGCTGCCAAACCTGCCCGTCTTGGCGCAGAGTTTATGAGTTTCGATGCCATGACCCCGTCGGTGCGGCCCCAAAGGCTGGACCTCACCGCTGACTGGCGGAGGGCTCTAAATGGACCGTCGAACGCGACGATACGGCCCCGTCGAAGGGACGGGTGCTCAAGCAATCTGGCACTGCCACCTTTCCGCTTGCACTCAAGAGACGGCACGACATCAGGACGGCTTTGTCGGTGATGTTTAAGCCGATCTCCGGTTCTGAGGATCGCGCCGGTGGGCTCGTCTGGCGCCAGGATGCGAACAACTACTACGTGGTCCGGGCCAGCGCCCTTGAGGACAACGTCGTCTTCCTGAACCGTGGGCTGGCGTTCCGCAACTCGCTTTGAAAATCGTCGGACGCAAGAATTGGCTACGGCGTCAAGACAGCTGTGCCTTCTGATGATGCGGCACGCCCACCAGGTCGCACGAGTTTGCCGGCGCGCTGGTCATATTCAACGAAAGGCGCTGTTCGAGGTCGAGGATGCAACGTTTACTGAGCCCAGCATGGCGGGCCTTTGGACCAAAGCTGACGGTGTCACGGCGTTTCGATACCTTTGCTTTCGGCCAGATGAAATAAATTGCCGCAACAACCAAGGACGCTGGCACGCCTCCGACTGACCTTCTATGTCCTGGCACGGTCGCTGCGCGATTTTGGCGATAGCTTCACGGCCGTGTTGTTGCCGAGTCTATCTGACCGCCCTCAGGTCTCGGACGCATTCGAGGGTCGGCGTCGTTGCCACTGCCTGGCGCTGCCTCGGATCAGCGCCTGACGACATATGGCCGTCGGATTCCTCTCGGCGCTCGCGCCGACCAGCGTCGCGCCTGTTGATCGCGGGCTCTGGCACTCACTGGTCGTCACGGGGCTGGCGTTTGCCGGCGTCCAGCACCTGTATGCAGTCCCGTGCTGCTGGTGGCGTTGATTGGGACCATCAATCCGTCGGCGGGCGGCGTCAGCATTTTCGTTCCCGCTCGAGCACGCGGTGCTGTCGCGCTCGGTCGCCGACGCAGAGCGCCGCAAAGATGTTCGCGCGTTACGGCCTGGCCTGTATCTGCGCTCGCAGCGGCGGCGCCGGAGCGCTCGCCTACCGGCCGGCCCCGACCTTCTGGCCGAGCTTTGGCATTTCGCAGCTGGCGGCGCTCAGGCGCGATGTTTGTGCTCTATGCGCATCCTCGGCGTGGGCGGCGCCGTGCTCTATGCGCAGATCCCAGGCGACATGGCCCCGGTCGCAGAGCAATCCGCCATCGGCACTGGGGCCATCGCAGCGGGATTGTCTGCGAGATGGCCGCCCTGTTCAGCATCGACTCGTTTGCCGGCGGATCTGCCGTGCAATCGCTGGTGGCATTATGGCTGTTCCATCAAAGTTCAAACTCTCGCTCGCGGCGGCGGGATTGTTCTTCTTCTGGGCGGGGTGCTGGCGGCCTTTTCCTTTCCCGTCGCGGCCTGGTTATCCAAGCGGATTGGGCTCATCAACACCATGGTATTTACGCATGTTCCATCGAGCGTGTGCCTAATCCTCGCCGCAATCGCGCCAAGCCTCGAGATTGCCTCGCGCTCCTCCTCGTCCGATCCGCCCTCGCAAATGGACGTCACCGACACGCTCGTCCTACGTGATGGCTGTGGTCACTCCTGCGGAGCGGCCGGCGGCTGCCAGCTTTACGTCCGTGCCGCGCAGTCTCGCCGCGGCGGCAAGCCCGGCCATGGCCGGCGCACTCTTCGCGGCCGGCTTCGAGGCCTGGCCGCTGGTGATTTGCGGCGTTCTGAAGATCACCTACGATGCGCTGCTTCTCAGGCAGTTCCGTCATCTGAAACCACCGGAGGAATGCTGAGAGGCCGTGCGGGGGCGCTCACTTCACGTCGACGAGTCCCACCTCGTTGGTAAGGCTGTTGGCGAGCACCGGATTGCCGTCGCGTGTCACATCCATATTGCGCACGATGTCGCCGCCGCCTGGGATGATCCAGCTCTGGAATTTTTCGGTCAGCGGGTCGAAGCGGACAATGGTGTTCGGTTTGGCGACCGGACTCGTTGTACCAGAGCGCACCCTTGGTGAAGACGATGCCGTAGGGCTCCGACTTCGGCCCGCTCGGCGATGGCCATTCCGTCGACCTTGCCGGTCGTCGGATCGAGTCGGCCCGAGAACCCGCGGGCGAAGTCCGTGTACCAGATCATGTCATCGGGGCCGATGGCGATGCGCCGCGGCCGTGCGCCGGCATCGGGCAGCGGATACTCCGGTGATCTGCATGGTCTTTGCATCGATGCTCGCCACTTTGTTGGTGCCGAAATCGACGAAGAACACCACGTTTCTTGAGTTCAGCGCCATGCCATAGGGCCGCGACTTCGGTGTCGGCGACGTCACGAGCTTGATCTCGCCGGTCTTGGGATCGAGCCGGCCCACCATGTTGGCCTGCTGCACGGTGAACCACAGGATGCCGTCGCGATCGAAGATGAGCGTATGCGGGTCCTTCGCGTCGGGATCGGGCAGCCGGTACTCGGTGACGTCGCCGGTCTTCGGATCGAGCTTGCCGATCAGCGCGGCGCTGTTGCCCGTGAACCAGATGTTGCCGTCCTTGTCTTCGGTGAGGCCGTGCGGTCCGGTGCGCGGTGTCTTGAGGTGCGTACTCCTTCATCGCGCCGGTCTTGGGATCGAGCCGCCCGAGCTTGTTGGCCAGCTGCCCGGTCCACCAGATGGCACCGTCCCTGCGTCGCCAGCGGATCGTGCGGTCGCGAACCCGGTGTCGGCACCGGCCACTCCTTGATCACGGCATCCACAGGACCCGGCAGAGCACGACGGCGGCGGGTCGCGGCCGCTCTGGGAAGCTTCTTGGTGAGATATTCCGTGACGCGTCGCCCATTGATCGGCGGGCACTGGCGTTTCAACGTTCTGCATCATGCGCATCACGTGCGCCAGCCTTCCGGCGTGTAGCCGATCCTGATGCGATTGATGTCGTGGCAGCCGCCGCACACCGCGGTCACGACCTCGCTCACCTGGCCCATCAGGGAATTCTTGCCCCAAGGCGGAAAGCTGTTGGCTAGAAATAATCCCGCTACTACGGACAGAAAATGCCAGTGGCTCACTAACATGTTCGCACCCTCGCCGAGATTGGTTTCGAGTTCTCTTGCTCTTCTAGCATATTCAAAGTCAGAGATCTCGGGCTGGAATGCCGCCCGGCCGCGCAGAGGGCTGTTGCGTACCGATGCCCGGCTTTGGTCGGCGGAAGGCGTGGCATTGGGTCTACTTGCCGAGAACTACAAAATCTGGAGGCCTGTCCCGTATCTGCTAATACACAACAACGCAAGTCCGACTTATAGCCTGCGCTCTTAAGCAAGCCCGGTGAGAGCTACCGGCGATCGCTCGACCCGCTGCAAGTGACTTTCGTTGACGCGTACGGCAAGGCCAATCGATGGAAGGCGGAATGAAAAGGCTGTGGCCCCCGCACGCCATCGTGGCTGTGCCAAGGTCCGCAGAACGGCCCCGCTTTGAACACTTGGATGAGCCGCACCTTTGAACCTGACGTAAATCCGTTGCCTGTTTGCAGCGACGAGTTCCTCGTTGCGCGTTGAGGTGTGCGACGTCAGGCACGGAGGTGGGAGGCCCTGTGTCGCTCTACTATTTTGCGCGGCACAGGCCCTTCCACAATCTAATCATTCTATTCATTGCGCACGAGGCGCGCGAGCCTCACCTGAGGGCGCTGGTGGAGCGGCCAACACGACGTCGCCGGTAGATTGATTGAAGCAAAGTGTGTCCATTCGCCAATACCCGGCAGGGGCATCGCGACTGAGTGGCATCGGCGCCTTCCGCGGCTGCGGCTGAAGAGCCAATGACTACTCCGATCATGGCAAACACGGTGCGCAAGTTAGTCCGCATGTTTTTACTCCCGCCTCACGAGGTGTTGAATGCGCGCATTAACACAGGTCTGGCTTTGTGCTATCTGATGGGCAATTGCACGCCTATAGGGATGAGGCGCGACAGGAAGATAGGAACTCCCGTCACCAGGAATGCTAGAGGCGTTCCATTAAGGTAGTTTTCGGTGGCGAGACGAGGAGTTCCGGATGCGCATACTTATTGTCGAGGACGAAGAGGGCCTGCGGCGCTACGTGCGCGCTGCTCTCGGAGGATAGCGGTTTCAGCATCGACGAAGCCGCCTGCCTTGATGACGCGATCGGGCATGTGGGAAACGTTCCCTATGATGCGGTTGTCCTCGATCTTGGATTGCCCGACGGCGATGGTCTAACTCTCATACAGACCATCCGCCGCACCCGCGGTGGCCTCCCAGTTCTGGTCTTGACTGCGCGCGACAGCGTCAAAGATCGCGTCAGGGGGCTCGACACCGGCGCAGATGATTATCTGGTCAAACCCTTTGCGATGGAAGAACTGGTGGCTCGCCTCCGCGCACTACTACGTCGGCCCGGGCAGGTACTTGGGGCGGTCTTGACCGCCGGCAACGTGACCCTCGATACCGTGGCCCGCAATGCCGCCGTAGCTGGTGCTCCGCTCTCTCTCTCTCGTCACGAGATGGCGATTCTGGAACAGCTGATGCGACGGCAGGGCCGACTCGTACCCAAGGATGTGCTCTTTGACAATGTCTGCGGTTGCCGATGCATTGCCGGAGACCAATACGATTCCGGTGCACGTCCACCATCTGAGAAAGCAGCTGACTGCGCTTCAGGCAACCGTCGAGATCGAGACGCACCGAGGATTGGGCTACCTCTTGCTCGTGCCGAAGGGAGATGCGGTGATGTTCGACCGCAATTCGCCTGTGACGCAACTCGGCTGGCGATTGGCGATTGTTCTTTCGATAGGCACGGTGCTGCAGGTGGCATGGCTGTTCCGTGCATTTTCGCGGCGTCGAGGCGGGCTATGCGGATGCAGGACTGAATCGATGAGCTGCTCGATTTCTTCAAAGACGTCGCCTGGACAACTCCCATTATTGGCATCACCACCTTCATAGCTTGCACGGCCGGCATGAAGCGCCATTTGGAGCCATTACGCCAGCTTTCAGAGCAAGCCGCGCGGATTGCGCCGGGGACAAACACACAGCACTTACCGTCGAACAAGCGCCCAGCGAGGTGCAGCCGCTCGTGGTATCCGTGAACACGGGCTTCCGACGCCTGGTCGAGGCCGTCGAGGTCCAGCGCCGGTTCACGGCCAATGCTGCCCACGAGCTCGGGACACCCGCCGCCGTGGTCCAGGCGGGCCTCGAGAGATCACCGACAACCGACGATGCGAGCTGTTCTGCGCAAGGGAAACCGAACGCATGGGCCGTATTGTGGGCCAACTCCTGAGCCTCGCACGGCTGGAGGGCCCCAATGGAACTGGCGTAGAACACCTGGATGCAGCCAGTGTCGTGCGCCGGGCGGCCGAGCCGTTGGCTCATCTTGCCTCCGCGCAGCGTGTCACCTTTGGCGTTGGACGTCGAGTGCGACCCGCTCATGGTGTTAGCGACGGAGGAAGCGCTCACTGAAATCACGCGCAACCTCGTAGAAAACGCGGTCGGGCATGCACCGGCTGGCTTCAGAGGTCGCCATTACGCTGGCTCGCAATGGAACACTCAGCATCGTCGACCATGGTCCTGGGATCCCGGAAATGGACCGCGGACATCTGTTCGAACGATTCTGGCGAGGCTCATGGAGCTTGCGTCCCGGTAGCGGACTTGGCCTCGCCATTGTCGCCGAGGCCTGTCAACGCCATTGGCGCAAGCGTTCGATGCCTTAGCACGCCCGGCGGTGGGGCGACCTTCGAAGTTCGATTGCCGACAGCTAGTTGATGGTCGCGGCATCCAGAGTCAACGAAACTGAGGTGGTCTGGCAGGACTGGGAAGCAATGAGTGGGTCAAGCGATAAGTTGTCAGCACCGGGTGCAACCCGGAGGGATGGCGCTCAGTCGGCGCCAGTTTCTAAAGGGCACGGCAGCGACCGTTGCTGCGACGAGCATTGAGTTTCCGAGGCCATTCCGGCAACGACCTTGGTCAAAACCGCCAGCCATGGCGAATTCTCAATTACAGTGCTGAGCGATGGACATCTCACAGTTCCCACGCGCTTCCTCGCGCGCGCGCAATGCAAGCGAGGCCGACATCAAATCTGCCATCGGTGTTGCCGGGCGACCTCGTGCAGCCGCCGCCATGCAACATCACGCTTGTGCGAACTCCCGGCGAAACGATTTTGATCGATGTTGGCGCGGGGCCGCATTACATGCCAGGTGCCGGCAAGCTCGCCGACAATCTAGAGGCTGCCGGCATCGACCGTAAATCGATCAGCAAGGTCGTTCTGACGCATGCCCACCCTGATCACCCTCTGGGGCTTGCTCGATGATTTCGACTGACACACTCCTATTTCCCAATGCCTCCTACGTCATGTCCAAGGCCGAGTTTGAGTTTTGGATGGCCGAAGACGTCGCAGCGGCGATTGCCGGAGGATCGCCGCAACTTTGCCCCGGTCGCGCAACGCAACCTCACCAGTGTTAGAGATAGACTTCAGCTGATCGCACCGGGCGCGGACATCGCGAGCGGTATCCGCGCGATCGATACCGCCGGTCACACTGCCGGACATATCTCCGTCGAGATCGCCTCCGGGCAATGAGATCGCTCCTGGTGCTAGCGGACGCGCTCATGCATCCCATTATTTCATTCGCCCATCCGGAGTGGAGCCCCGCCGCGGACCACCACGATCCCGACCGGGCTATCGCCGCGCGCAAGCGCCTGCTGGGCCGACTCTGCCTCCTGATCACAGCCTCGCGATCGGCTTTCACTTGCCATTTCCAGGTATAGGACGGGTGGAAATGAGGGGGCCGCATATCGGTTCGTGCCCATGATCTGACGCCATTGGTGGCCCCACGCAGCGTCATGGTTCCGCGCCAAGCCCTGCAGATTGGGCCCGATCACCGCGGCAACGCGACAGTCGCCAGGCGAAGCGCCTGCGGTAGTCTGCGACTGCTTGCTCAAGTTCACCCATGGCTTCGAGTGCGTAGGCCCTGCTATTGTAGGCAAGCGGTAGCAAGGCTCGGCATAATCCTGATCGCCTCGCTGTAGTCCGCGATCGCTCGACGGTGGTCCTTCTTCGCACCATGCGCCAGGGCCCGGTTGGAAGTAGTTGCGTGGGTCCTCTGGTTTCATCTCTATCGCCCTATCGAAGTCACTCAGAGCTTCAATCCACATTCCCGAGTGCGAGGTGATACCCCGGTTCAGGAGAGTGCTATGATCGCCGGGATTGTCTTGTAACGCACGATCGCAACGCTCCAACGCTCGTCGAAATTCCTTGCCAAGTTGGAAGAGACCGCACGCGGCCGTATGATCGATTGATTGATCCAGTCGAGGTGACCTGAAGTTTGGGCAGCAACCGCGCCAGAGGATGAGACCCACAACAACGGGACAATTGGGAGTGTCCTCAAACGCTGCCTTGCCATATCGCCACCTTCTTGAGGACAGCTGCCAACCCGCATGTTGCGCGGGCTGGCAGCCGCTCAATCACGTCGGGCCCGGCGGCAGGTTCAATTTAGGGGCGCCAACTCGAGCCTGGAAGCTCTGTCCGCCGACCTTGTCCGTCTTGACAATCACCCGCATGCCCTTGGCACCGGTGAAATCGCCGGAGGCCTTGAGCGTGTTGCCGCCCGCCGGTTTGAAGTCAACGTTGTAGGTTTCTGCCGCCCAGCAACACCTGTCCCTTGGCACTGCCGCCGTCGACATTGACGGGCTTTTCATTGGCATCGAGCACGTACAACACAAGCTCATTGCCCTTGGCGACGAGCTCCCAATGCTGCTTGCCACCACCGGCATCGACGATGTGACCGCCCTGCGGGACCTTTGGTCCACTTGCTATCGCTGTGCGCGAAAGCGGAACCCGCGAGAGCAAGGCTCAGGATAAACGCTAGTGCACGCAACATTTTGCTCTCCTTCGTTGCGGTCGAGGTTGGCATCAGTAGGCCTCGCTCATATTGAACTCGGCCTGAACGGCGCCGAGCCGCTCCAGCGGCGTTGCGCCGTATCTCAGAAACAGGATGGGGGTCAGCACCGTGTCGAGCAGGGTCGAAGTGACCAGACCGCCGAAGATGACGATGGCGACCGGGTGCAGGATTTCCTTGCCCGGCGCGTCCACGCTCGATCATCAGCGGCAGCAAGGGCAAAGCCGGCGGATAGCGCCGTCATCAGCACCGGGCGTCAGGCGCTCCAAACTACCTCGGATGATCATCTTAGACCGAACGTCTCGCCCTCGTGCAGAACGAGATTGATGTAGTGGCTGATCTTGAGGATACCGTTGCGCGCGCTGATGCCGGCCAAGCGTGATGAAGCCAATCATGGTGGCCACCGACAATGGTTGGCTCGCCAGCCAGAGCGCCGTAACGCTGCCGATCAGGGCCAGTGGAATGTTGACCATAATGATCAGGCGATAGAACCGCAGATCTGTAACGGCTGTAGAGGACGATGAAGATGGCGCCCAGCGATACCAGCGAGAAGGAGGCCAATCAATCGCGAGGCCTCTTCCTGCGCCTGGAACGTTCCCCTCGAGAGCGGTGGAGTAGCCGGCCGGCAGCTTGCATGTCGCTCAGCAGACTCGCGGATGTCACCGACAATCCTAGCTCATGTCTGATCCGTCGGTGTTGGCGAGAACGACGATGCGGCGTCGCGTATTGTCGCGCTGGATCTGGTTCGGCCCATCGGTATCAACGACCTGAGCAAAGCGATGAGAGCGGTACCCGCCCGGCCGGGGTCTCCACGATCAGCTTAGACAACCCTTCTGTCGTCCGGTCGGCCTCGGCAACTCGCAACACCACGTCGTGGCGCCGATTGCCGTCGATAATCTGCGAAACGACCCGGCCGTTCAGCAGGGTCTCCAGCGTTTCCGTCACGTGTGCCGGCGTTACGCCGAACATGCCGGCCTTCTGATAGTCGATCGCGACCTGAACTTGAGGAATCCGCACCTGGCGCTCCACCTGTAGGTCCACCAGACCTTTAATGCCAGCCATGCGGTTCTGCAGCTGCTCTGCCACGCTGCGCAAGGTGTCGAGATCCTCTCCAAAGATTCTTGACGGCCAGCTGCGCCCGCACGCCTGAAAGCATGTGATCGAGCCGGTGCGAGATCGGCTGGCCGACGTTCACCGCGGTCGGCAGCATGGCAAGGCGCGAGCGAATATCAGTCACGATTTCTTCCCTGAGTCCGGACTACGAGCGCTTCAAATCGACGTCGATCTCTGCCGAGTGCACGCCCTCCGGCATGCTCGTCGAGCTCGGCTCGTACCTGTGCGCCGACCGACCGTCTTCACTTCCGGTACCTGCAACAGAAGACGTTCGGCAAGCAGGCCCACCTTGTTGGATTCCTGCCAGCGAGATCCCCGGACGCAACAGCATCGAAATGGTGAGCGTCCCCTCATTGAACGGCGGCAGGAATGACCTGGGCAGTAGTGCCAGCAGAGATGCCGGCAGATCACAACCGCACAAGCGGCAGCGGCGATCGAGGAATGTTTGCTGGCAAAAGGCCCAATCCAGCAATCGCCGGTTGCCGGCCTTTAGCCGCTTCACCAGCCAGGAGTCGCCATGGCTCAAGCGTCGCAATCTGCGGCAGCAGGTAGTAGCACAGCACCGGCGTCACAGTGATGGAAGTGGCGAGGCTCGCTGAGGATCGACACGATGTAGGCGATACCCAAGCGGCGCAAAGAGCCGCCCCTCGATGCCCGGACAGAGCAAACAACGGCACGAAGACAAGGATGATGATTGCCGTGGCGTAGATGATGCCCGATGCGCACTTCTTGCGTGGCGTTGGAAATGACCGCCAATACGGGTGCCGATTGCGGCTTGGCCCTGTTCTCACGCAGCCGCCGAAAGACGTTCTCGACCCCCACGACCGCATCGTCAACAAGCTCGCCAATGGCAATGGCGAGACCGCCCAGGGTCATGGTGTTGATGCTGAGGCCAAACGCATGAAACACGATAACGGTGATGAGGATCGAGATAGGGATCGCCGTGAGCGAGATCGCGGTCGTGCGCCAGTTGAGCAGGAATAGAAACAGGACGGCAGCAACGACGCTGAGCGCCTCGACCAATACTCGCAGCACATTGTCGATCGACACTTTGATAAAGGACGCCTGACGGAACAGGATGTCGACCGTCGTGATGTTCTTTGGCAAAACGCGCTTTAGATCGGCAAGCGCGGTCTCAATTTCGTTGGTGAGCTTCAGGGTGTCGGCATTCGGTTGCTTCTGCATGGTCAGCAGACAACGGCCGGGTTCCCCATATACCCGGCGTCGCCCGCTTCACCCGCGCGGCATAGTCGACCGAGGCGACTCTGGCCAAGGCGCACAGCCACCCCTTTGCGATAGGCGATTGGCAAGCTTTCCAGGTCTTGCAGGCGCGTGGTGCGGCCGAGATTGCAGATCAAATACTCGCGCGCGTGCTGATCAACGAAACCACCGGCGGTGTTGGCACCGAATTGCTTGAGTGCCGTCTCGATCTCGGCGCGACTTGACGTCGAGATTGGTCATTTGTGCGAGATTGAGTGTGACACGGTATTGACGCACCTCGCCGCCAATGGGGATCACTTGGCGCAACGCCGGAAATGGTCAGCAGCCTCGGCCGAATGACCCAATCGACCACCTCACGGACGTCCATCGGGGCCGGCGGTATCGCTGGCGACCGCGATCAGCATGATCTCACCCATGATGGAGGTGATCGGCGCCATCTGCGGGTTCACGTTACGAGGCAGCTGCTCGCGCACCACGCTCAACCGTTCGATCACTTGCTGCCGGTTAAGGAAGATGTTGGTGCCCCAGTCGAACTCGATGTAAATGATGGAACAGGCCCACTCCCGAAACCGATCTGCACGCGCACGACCCCGGCATGCCGGTCATGGCGGTCTCGAGCGGGAAGTTAACGAGCTGCTCGACCTCCTCTGGGGCAAGGCCCTCCGCCTCGGTGACGAGCGTCACGATGGGGCGATTGAGGTCCGGAAACACATCGACGGGCAGATTGCGCAGCGTCACCGCACCGTAAACCACAAGGAGCAGCGCAGCCTCGAGCACGAAGAGTCGGTTGCGTAGGCTCGCTGCGACCAGAAAGTTGAACATCTGATCGCCTCGATGCCTAGCGAATCTGGTTGAGCGAGCGTGGCGCCGTCGGTGACCACGCGGACGTCCGGCTTCAGTCCGCCGATGACCACCACACGTTGTCCGTCGAGCGCCTCGTAGCGTACGGTGTGCGGCTCAAACCGCTCCGGTTCGGTCTTCACCCATACCACCGAGACCGCTCTGGGCGCGCACCACGCTCGCGGCAGGAAGAACAATCCCGCTCAGCTCCACGCTCGACTGCAGGATGACGCTGACCGGCTTGCCAATGCTCAGCTTTGCGGGAAATTGCCCTACCCTGAAGCGTCAAGGGTGCGGCCTGCTGCTTGAGGGAAAGGCCCAGCCCCGCGAATTGCAAAGGCAGTTTCTCTCCCGTGTTTGTCACCGCAAATGCCGCAATCAAGTTTGAAACCACGCTGGCATCGTGCGCGATGGCCTCGACCCAGAAGCGCGACGGATCGACGATCTCGAACAGCACCTCGCGCCCGTCGACCGCTTGTCCGGCCACGACATTGGCCACCGAAACCACACCGCTGATCGGTGCGCGGATCTCTTCGCGTTCGGTGAGGGTCGGCAACAGCTCCTTGCGCTTCTGACGCAGCGCCTCGATCTCGCCCTTGGCTTCATCGATCTTTATGGGCGGTACCGCTAGCGGCGCCTTCAGGTAGCGCGCAAGTTTGGCTTCTTGCAGCGCAATGCGCGCTTCAAGCTCGGCGATCTCTCCTTGCAGATTACCCCTGTTGTAGGCCTCGATGTGGTGTTGCAGGTAGCCCAGCGAGATCATCCTTCTCAACTCGCTTGCCGACGTAGGCCAAGCCTCCGTCTAGCGAGCTCAATACACGCCGGCATGGCCGGTCTGCAACGCGCCCGAAACTGTTGGGGTCGGCGATCACCGTCCCCACAAGCTCGCACGGTGCGCGGTGCTCGCGATCTCTCCGTCAATGCCGTTCGCACTGGGAAAGCAGATGCTGCGTGGCCTTCGGCATCGAACAGCGACTGCCGATCAGCCATAGCGCTGTGGCACATCCCGTGGCCATCGTTGCAGGGAACGGACGGTAGCACGGTCGCGGTTTGTGAACTCGGCCGTACCCGCCCAAAGAAGCGAAATGGCGAACAGAGCGGCATAACATGGCAATGGGAGCGCGTCGAAGTTGCTTTACCTTCGCCTCCTCAGCTTGAGGAGGAGATCCTGTCCCGATCCCCTGACGGATCTCCATCCCGGTATCCCTCGGCGCCGGCGCACTGGCATGCCGACAAGCAGGCGTCAATAGTATACCCGCTGCCAGGGGCCCCAAGGCCGATCAGAAGGAAGTGAGCGCCTGTTGGTGGACTCGACGAGGGTTGGCCCGCGATCGCTACTGCACTGCTGGCGGCTTCGAGTCTGCCTGTGAGGATCATCCTCATCATTTGGAAGCGTCAGCCTGAATCATGAGATCGATTCCACATCCGCGGTACGGAGCCATGACGCCATGACCTCGCGAACACCCCCGGTTCCTTGCGCAGTGGCATCGACCTCGCTGATCACCGCCGGAGATAGTAATCTGTGGCATCATTCACGGGTTCGCCGGTGGCAAAGTGATGCAGGATATATCGTCAGGCGTTGCTCTCTCGAGCACGCCTACCAGTTCATAGTGCGGGGTCACCGCCACGACACGCGCGCGGCTATCGGTAGATTCAATGGTGCGGGGCTTGTCGTGGTCATGCCCTTCATGCGCCACGGCGATGCCCATCGCGAATAGTTGCGCTAGCGCCAACAGCGATCCGAGAGCACTTTGCGCATTGAGCTGGCCACGCGCCGTGCACGCGTCCAGAGCCGCTTCGTCCGATCCTTGTTCGGCGCATAGGTATCCCAGGTCTGTCCGGCCTAACGGCAAACGTCCGGCTGGCGGTCACAGCCGAGCCGAGCGAGTGGTTAGAGCGACAGTGGGATTGGTGGGCGAAGAAAATCGTCTGGTGGAGCCCCTTGCATCGGCTCCATGGGCAGGGTCGCCAGCCGATCCGATGAGCGATGCTGCAACGGAGCCACATCCTGCGCCGGCAGCACGAGGCTCAGGCAGCGGGCGTCGAAATAGAACGTGCATGACGATGCTGACCAGGATTGCCTACAGTCACCGCCGTATCCGTACGTCGTCGTGATGGTGACCCGCATCACCGTGATCGTGATCACCGTGGTCGTGGTGGTGAGAGTGGTGATGGTGGTGACCACTGGCCGCGGCCTCATCATCGCGTGGGTGTGCACAAGGGATCGCGAGAAGGCACCCACTGGTGCCTGCAAATGCCATACTCAGCGCGGGCGCGAGCGCAAACAGTCCGACCATTGCCCAGATCAGGGCAATGCTCCGTCGGCTAAGCCTGCTTCATCCGCGTCGCAGCATCATGTCGCACGTCGTTTTGCTGCCCCATTGACGCTCGGGGCCGTGGCCCTTCTAAGGCCCTCATCTCTGGATCCGCTCAGAATGTTGTACCATAACCTAAGATGAGTGTGGTTTCCGATCAGTTTTCGCTGCGAGAACATTTCTCCGGCAAAACGCCCCACAACGTTGGAATTTTGTATATACCTGACTCATCATCCGCTTCCGGGACAGATCAACACTGGCCGAAACACCCCATCTACATATCAAAGCTGAAGGTTCTCTGACGTGGATTGGCTAATTGCCGCACAGCGCTGGCTCTACGGTGGAATGGCCGAAACTATGCGGTCGGCCTCGGACCTAAATGGCCTTCCTACTTGATGGTAATGGCCTTTGTGTTTGGCATCATCCACGCTTTTATGCCAGGCCACGGCAAGAGCATCCTCGTTTCGTATCATCTTGGACGTCGCAGCCGGCTGGTCGAAGGTATCACGACAGGGGTCCTCCTGGCATCCACCCACGTCGGCATAGCCATAGTGTTTGTGCTTGCAGGGGTTGCGGTGATTAGCCGATCTCTTGCGGCTGGTGGGCGTGCCCCCGCTTTCCAAGCGCTCAGCGCCGCTTTGATCGGGTTGCTCGGTGCATATCTGCTGCTCCGCACACTCTGGCCACCCCTGCACCGTCACGTTCGTGATGGGAGGATGCTCGCGATCGCAACTGGGTTAGTCCCTTGTCCACTTACCACTTTTATTCTCACGTATGCTCTGGCGAGGGGTAAGCTGGCAATGGGCATGGCCGCCGTGGGAGGAATGCTGGCGGGAGTAATCTTTACCATATGCAGCTTCGCGGTTGCGGCGATCGTCACGCGTCAGAGATTTCTAGCACTTATTGGGCCGCACCGAAGGGTTACGGCTTACGCTTGGTGGTGGCTCGAACTGTTTGGCGCCCTCGGCGTACTGGCACTCGGTCTCGCCATGCTCACGAGTACCTAGATGACGCGCCCGAGGAAGATCTCAACCTGCGCGGCAAAAACAGAGCCACAATGGGCTGAGAATTTCTCGGGGCAGGCCCAGAAATGATGCGTTGCGTGCCGGCGCAGCAAGCAAATAATGCTGCAGACTTCGGCGTGAAAGGGCGCACCCCGCCTGCTCCAGACCAGTGCGGAACAAGGTTCCCGGCAATCAGGCTCAGAGGAGTTCGCAGCAGTGGCGCTTCGGTTGCTCGGTCATATCGAACTCCCGCCTAATCGAGGCAAGGGCGGCTTCGACCACGCAGACGTTCATCTTCCTAGTGATCGGCTCTACGTGGCCCACACCAGCAACGATGCACTCGACGTAATCGACATCGCCGCCGATCTCTACATCGAATCAATAGGCGGCCTGACAGGGGTGGCGGGAGCGCTCGTGTCTGAAGCGCGTGGAACTCGTGTTTACATCCAATCGAGGCGAAAACACTGTCTCTGTATTTGCCCCGGGTGCCGAGCGCAACGCATTCAAGGTCCCGGTGGGTGTGAAACCCAATGGTTTGGCATTCGACCCCGCCCGCGGCATCCTGATCGCCGCCAATGTTGGAGATCCTCAATCCTGAATTCCCATTCGGTATCGGTCGTGGATATCGCGCGCCGGGAGCGCATCGCCGAAATAGGTGTGCCTGGTCGCACGCGGTGGACCATTATACGATGCGGAACACGAGACGTTCTTCGTTAACATCGCATCCCCGGCGCTGATCATTGCCATCGATGCCCGCGACCCTGCCAAGATCTCGAGAGAGTACGAGATCCCGGTCGAAGGTCCGCACGGGTTGAAATCGATGCAGCCACCGGCCGCTTACTCTGCGCCTGCGACGCAGGTGTCCTGGTGGCCATCGATGTTGGATCGGGGCGTGTGCAAGGTACGGTCCCACTGAGCGGCAGTCCTGACGTAGTCTTCCTGAATTCAGATTTCGGGCGACTTTATGTGGCGATCGGGGACCCTGGGGTGGTTGATGTCATCGACATACGCGCAATGCGCAAACTTGAGGTCGTGCCGACCGAAGCAGGTGCGCATACACTGGCAATCGACCGCAAACGAAACAAGCTTTACGCGTTTCTGCCGCAAACGCATCGTGCCGCGGCATTTTTCGACTCAACATGATCATGGGCGGGCAGGTGCGGCAATGTTGACGAGGTTCAAGTCGACAAAAAAGGCGCAACGCAATTCAGTGTGGTGTTCCCAAGCCTGGAGAGGAGATCCATCCATGAAGTGGATCACACGCGAAAAGGTCAAGGTAGATCGAGTGGCCTGTCCGTGGCTTCATCCGCAAATTCATTGATCCGCAGGCCGAGTTCTTATTTGTCCCGGCGGACCAGGTCATGGAGGTGGCCAAGCGCGAGGGCGCAACACCCTATGACGTGAAGGATGTCGAATTTGGTCACCATGGTAAGGAGTGTTCTTTTCGACGCCTTTGTAAAGAAGCACCGCCTCGACCGCGACCCGGCGATCGTACTCATGGCCAAGATCGTCAATGGCGCTGATACAGACAATACCCTTTGGAACCAGCCGGAGGCAGCCGGCCTCAACGCGATAGCCGAAGGATTTCGACACATCGGACTAAAAAATGACCACGAGATGCTTGCCGCAGAGTCAATTATGTATGATGCCCTCTATGCGTACTGCCAGGAGATGGTTCGTCGAGGCAAACCGGACGGCTATTTCCGGTAAGCCGATTCTTGCAGGGAAATGCTGGGGCAGCTCATGGTGTGCGCTTCATGACTCTGCGAGATGCTCGTCCGGCTGGTCCGGCGAGTTTATGGGCTGTACTTAGCTGCCGAGCTTGCAACCTATTTGTTTTATCGTGGTCCCTATTCCTGCCACTCCGACTTTCCGAGGGCCCTTAGGAAGCGCAACGCAATCACAGCATTCTGGAATCAGTCAAAGCTCCTGGGCTCAGGCTGAGGCGGCACCCAGGCATGGCCGTGTGGCGATACGTGCATAGTGCCGAAGGTTGCTTCCTTTGGCGCCGAGTCGAAAACGTGTCTACGTCGGGTGCGAGTGGACTCATAGGCCGTTCGACGCCGCGCCCGACCTCAAATCGCTCACAGCTCAGTCGGCTTTGCCGTTGCGCTGCGAGCCACCGCTGAACCCGGTAACCTGCAAAGCGAGCCGGGGCGCGAGCAACGCACCGATGTGTTCGTTAGCGCTGTTGTCCAAGGCCCTCACATCTGAAGGTCCCGCCTCACCGTTGCTTACGCAGCGCTTGTGTTCCTCAGAAACGGACCGACAGTCCAACGAATGGATTGATCCGATCTGCCGCCGGCGTCACGCCAACATTCACTCCAGCATCCAGTTGGACGTCTTTGGTCAGCTTATAGGTGAAGCCTGTTCCGAGGACGACCGGATCGCCTCGTGAGTTCTGCAGTGTTAAAGCGACCCGCAATTTCGTAATAAGTGCCAAATTTTTCGCTCCATTCGTATGAAAATGAAGCCGATGCAAAGTATTCGGTATGGTAGCTGCTCTCGGCATGCTCCCTCAGATGAGCGAGGGCGCCATTCAAAGTGACTTCCCACTTATCGGAGAGCTTGACCGCGAGTGGTACTATGATGCCGCCTGCAACAAACTCCGGACTGATCCCGTTGTGGCGATCGGTGGGCAGCATAACAAATGGCAGCAGTGCCAGGGCGGTTGCGCCAGTCTTCTCGAAGGTATCGTTACCCCAGAGATTGAACTTGGCGCGAAGGTTGAGGCCACCGATACCGGACTGATGGAAAATTCTGAGAGGGTCGGTCTGTCGGGTGCGTACTGTACCGTATGCGCTGCCACACCAAGATCGATTTCAGCCGAGTTTGTAACTCCGATTCTCATGTTCGTGGTAAAAAAGTCAAAGTCCTCGGTAACGGTACGCTCTTGATCTGGAGCAGACCGGGTGTAGCCAACAAGGGTCGACTCAAACTGAGACATGTCCAGCGTCAACCGTGAATGGGCTCTCCGTTATATCGGGGCGATCGGTCGTCATCTCGCGCAACAACCGGTCTGGTGTCGGGTTGAACAGCCAGTACTGGTTCTTGTCGGCGCCCACCGCTTCAGCGTTGGACACCAGCAGCAAGACGGCCGCCGCATAGCTTATTGCAGCCGGCCCTTCATATCGACCCCCTCCCAAATCACATTTCGAGGACGCTACTGGGGCAAGCCAATTGTCAAACACAGATCGAGGTGTGGGCGAGCAGCGATGCATTTTTGTGCCTGTTCCGGGGCAAATTGGCCACCGACGCGACCTCTGTTGCTGAGCTACAGTTGCTCGACGCGGCTGCGACGCAAAGCGAATGGGCAACTCAATTGCGTGCGTCGGGTACACCGGAGCTTTAATCTGAACTATGCTGCCTTGCAGATCTGCAAAATAGAGCCCCTTGCCAGCGTCGAACGATGTTCGAGGCGACTTCCGCAACACATTCATAGTATCGAGTGCGCGAGATACCGTTTCCGCCGGTGCCGCAAGTCCATGGTTGTCGCCGTCCCTCCTGCCGCATTCATACGAGTGACGATCACGGTCAAGCGGCGGGCAAATCCAGGAAGCTCGACACATGCCTCACGATCCCAAGCCCCAATGATATCGTCGTGTTGAGTAGCAGCGGAGCGATTTTGCCACAAGAACGGACCACCCCCGCTAGGACGGCCAGTATGGGGCTTCCGGGTATCGGGAAAGCCTTTCCGGCTTGGTGGCGGCGGGAGCCACCAAATCTTCGTCAACGTACCTTAACAGAGGAGGATCGCTGTCGTCGAGTGGGGCAAAATGAGCTGCGGGCGAGGTGGCCGACCAGGAATAAACCATGCGGACTTCGCACTTGCTCTCGAATGGGCAATCCACGACGTTTTTTGACGCGAATCGGAAACTTATTCTTACACCGCATAAATGGGGTCTATCGTCATGTTTGACGCTAGCGCTTCATGTTGCAGAATAGCGCGGCTAAAGACCGTCGCCTGTCCTCGCACGCACTGGTTTGCGACCCTCACCACCTCGATCGCTTGGTTCTCGCGCGCGCGTGCAGTGGTGAAACAGCCGCCGTTTGGCTCTATCAAGCGTCCCCTGAAGGCAAATGCTGATGGATCGATCGCATGAATTTCCTCGAATATCTGGGCCATGCACGATTGGAATTGCCGCGCTTGTCTTACGTGGTGACGTTGGCAGCAGCCGGACCGGCGCTCGCCCTTCGTCCCTTCGATGGCACCGACGCCGCGGTCGCCGATGTCGGGGAATTGAGATCGAATTTCAGCCGGCGGGACGACTGCAGGAGGGCTCAAGCGTTTCGGTACTTGGTCCCGTAACGACGCTGAATTACGGCTTTGCAAAGGGTTGGGAAGGTCGTTGTTCAGGGACAGCTGACGATACCGCTGTCGTCCTCGGGGTCCCCCATTTTCAACAATGCTGCGAGTCTTGCTAAAGAACGTCCTGAGGCAGGGCAGCCTGCAGGACAAATCCGGGCCCAGCATCGCCACTGAGTTTGGTGTGCTCCTTCCAGACACCGGCGGTGATTCCGGCTTCGGCGCGAGCTGGGCGGAATCATATCTCAGCGCTACGATTGGGGAACGGTGCATTTCAACCTGCAGACCCAACGTGACGCGAACGAGCAACACGCCGATTTGTTCATCGACACTATTATCGAGAGGCCCTCACACCTGGAAGGTTCGAGCCGGTTGCGGAGTTTTTCTACGAACGTGAGTTTGGCCAGGCAGAAACCGCATCCGCGCTGGTGGGGCTGATCTGGCAGATACAAGACAAGCTCGCCCTCGACATCGCCCGTTCGAGAGGCCGTTACGAATGGTCAGCCAGTTAACGAGATACGCGCGGGTTTGACCTACGGTTTCGATCTCGGCCGTCGGAAAGAAACCGGCAAATGAGATAGACCAGAGAGCCACACACGATCGTCGTTGGTGATGACTATCGACCAACAGTTGCGACGGGGTCCACAGCTGTCAAGTGGTCGACGGTGAGCCATGACCCCATTCTCGGAAAAAGGATTCAGAGAATCTTCTCACAATAAAACGCGTCACCTCCTCCACATCCCTAAGAGCCTGAATCGGAAGTTTGCACGATAGATCAAGGCGTCACCTGCGTGAGCCGTTTCAGCATGACGGCTATCATCGCGAGCTTAGCGAAGCCCAGGGCGCTCATCGCGAGTGCTTCGTAGTGAGCCATCAAACGGCGATTACGGCGCAGCCAAGAGAATGTGCGCTCGATCACCCAGCGGCGACGCAATACCTTAAAGCCGCCATTCTTGTCGGTGCGTTTAACGATTTCCAGCTCGACCGGCAGCCCGACAAGCGCGCTCGCGAGCTTTGGCCCGGCATAGCCGCCGTCAGCGAAGATCTTTTTCAGGCGCGGATATTTCCGCAGGGTCCTCTCGATCAGACCGGCGGCACAGTCGCGATCCTGGACATTTGCCGCGACTACCTCGAGCGAGAGGAGGTGGCCTTCGGTGTCGACGAGGGCGTTGCGCTTAATGCCCTTAATTTTCTTGCCCGCATCATAACCGACCGGATCAATGGAGACCCCCTTTTTCGGTCGCTTTCGCGACCTGCGTGTCGATGATCGCTGCTGTGGGGTCGCCCTCGCGCCCGCAGGCCTCCCGGCATCTCTCCAGCAGGGTTTGGTGAATCCGATCGAGCACGCCGTAGCGCGTCCATTCCCAGAAGTACTTATAGACCGTCGTGTGCGGAGGAAAATCTTTTGGCAGCTGCCGCCACTGGCAACCCGTGCGATCTATATAGCGGATCGCGTTGAACACCTCGCGCGTGTCTGTCTCGCGCTTGCGCCCACCGGTGCGGGCCAGCGGGATCATCGGCTCGATAATAGCCCACTCTTCGTCGCTCACATCACTCGGGTAACGTCCACCTCGCGGCTTGTGCTTCTTGCGCTGTTCGTTGCTCCACATGGCAGCCCCGCTTTCCTCGAATCGGCTGCCATAGACAGAATCACAGGAGATTCTTATGACTCAAGAACTTTCGAAACAGGCTCCCAAGATGCAGGGCGTGTTTGCACTTTCTGGAAGATGCGCATGCTCACCTCCCTCCCATCCCCCTCGTACTGGCCCGCTGAAGGCGCTCTGTTCGTCTGCCTCCCACGCCTCCCAGGATAGCCTGGCCTTCTCGGCGCCGCCGTGATGTCGGCGGTTTCTCGGACGGGAACGTCCATCGGACGTTTGAATGATCTATTGGGGTCGAGCATCATCCTAGTGTATTCTTATCGTCATACATGACTTCCTCCTTCTGGTGGGCTCTTCTGCTCCTTCATGCTTCGTCCCCACGTACTGAGAGTCGGTTTTGCTGCTTCGCTCTGCGCTACTGAATGGGTAAGGCCGCTGTCGCGCGGCAACCCTTCATCGACCTCGGCGAGAGCTCTGCGTTGGCGGCTGCGGTTGAGCCAGCCGGCAATTGTCCAACCCAGCGCACAACGTGCCAGCATTCAACCGTCGTGAAAGCACCGCGAGTTGGGGCATGTCGTGGCGCGTCGTCATGACGTGGTCATATATTGCACTCCCGTGCTTGATGTTTGAGCGCACACCCATCGCATCATGGCCCGAGCGCCCGCCTCAGCGCTGTCTCGTGAGGGATACCCCGCCTCCTCATCTGCTCGTGCTGACGATGCGCGGAAACGAGCTTCGATCAACGCTGCAAAAAATGACGCCCAGTGTTCTCGCAGTTGGCCAAGACAAGCCGTCGCTTGGCTGCGCAGGGGCCGCCGTACAACCCGTTGGGCTAAGCTTGGCTGGGGTGAAAGTTGTTTAACATTTCTCATCCTCCAGGGATTGCAGGTCGTCGCGATCCCGCGGGTCTGTGTGCCGAAATGAGCCTTCTTGCGGCATTATGCAAAGCATAGTTTCTGACCTGACCTAGAATTCACCGTGACCTCTTTGTCACCGTTTGTGCAGGCTCGAGTCTCTGGATTGAAATTCATGATGTGGCGGCTTCTAGGTGATAATCCTCTCATTGCTGCACCATGCCTGATAAAAAACGCACAGCCGGGCTCTTCGATTGGGAGGACGTTCGCTATTTCGTGGCGCTCACTCTCGCTACGGCACGCTGTCGGCAACCGCGCGAGCCCTGCGGGTTAACCACGCGACAGTGGCCCGGCGTGTTACCAGCCTGAAACCGCGCTGGGGCGGGCTTTGTGCTTGAGCGCCGCGCCGACGGATACGTCCTCACCGGCGATGGAAGGCCGGCTCGACGAGGCAAGCGCTATGGGACGAGGCAGCGCTATCTCTGTTCTTCGCCGCTTGGATGCAGGCACAGAACTGAGCGGACTCGTGCGCTTGACCGCTGGCCGTGTGCTGGCCGAGGAGCTTCCTGATCGATCGGCTTGGCGGTTTTCACGAACGCTATCCGGCAATCGATATAGAGTCATCGGCGAGGCTCGCGTCGTAAGCCTCGCCAGGCGCGAGGGGGACATCGCGCTTGCGCTTCGGGTCCCGCAAGGATAGCGAGCTCCGTTGCCCGACGCCCGGGAAGGATCGCCTTGGCTTGTACCGCTTCACCTGCCGTACCGCGATAGCTTGGACCGAGAGAGACGCGCATTCATCGGTTTTGACAATGAGAGTGATTTTGTGGCCGAGGCCGAATGGCTTGCTCGCGAAATTTGGCGACAAGCGGTTTGCTTTTCGAGGCAACACGCAAACATCGCAAGCCGCTGCAGCACGCGCTGGCTACGGTGTCGCGCTCCTTCCTCGATATTTGGCGGCCAATGACCGGAGGTTAGTCCAGGTCTCACCTTGAGAACGTCTGCCCGTGCGGGATGTCTACTTCTCTTGCGACGTGATCTCGCAAGAGTTCCTCGAACCAGGCGGTAGCCGACTATCTCATTGATTTGTTCCGTCGCGAGAAGCGCCTGTTGGCCGGCTAGTGGCGGCGGTCGCTGGTGGTTGCTCGCCGTGCGTCGATCGACCGTGCCCTTATTTGTTTCGATGAGGCTCCGATAAGCTTGTCCTTGTTCCATGGCGGGCGGCGAGCGGGCTCTCGGCAGCAAATAACTGATCGTCTTCCATAGGCTGTCTCCGTGGTTTCGCTTCGAGGCGACCAAGTGAAAGGCCTTACGGCAAGTTTCGAGCATTTCTTCCAGTGGACGGTTAGAGCGAGAGCGTCTTGCCCTAAGAAGCCCGCCTCTTTTGAAGCCCTTCGGGTGCTCGCCGGCCGATCTCACGCAGACTTGGCTCCGACCCCGGTGTCGGCAACAGCACAACAACTCCGCACCTGAGTGCGGCTGGCATTCGCCTGATGACATTGCCGCCCGCCACTTTGCGACAGGGACATTGAATGGACCTCGCCTAGCTCGGTAAGCGCCTACCGCCTCATCGGACCCAGAACTCTAGGAAATCATTGAGATAGGCTTCCACGAAGGTCTCAACAAACTCGATGTCAGGCGCGTTCTCCTTCCACAACGTGAATAGATTGAGAAGCTTCCCCGAGGTCCGTCGCGCAACGCGACGCATCGACGGTGTAGGCCACTGACCATGTGCGCCTCGCTTCTGCAGCTTCAGCGCGAATAGTGCGCCTCCGTGAACGCCATCGTCGGTTAGCAGGTGTAAAGCTGGGGCCAGGCTCGGCTGGCGCTGGCAAGAGTGAGCGTCAATCGCTGCCATTCCTGCGACTTTCCAGGGGGCGACATGGGGAGGATCTCCATCGTAGAAGCTCTACCGCATGGCCAGTGACGGCGGCGTGTCTTCACGCGCCATACCGCGAAGAGCGTCAGGCGGCGTAAAGCGCAGAAACCAGCGGCGATAGGAAATGAAGAGCCCTCTCCGGGATCCCGAGCGAGGCGGACGAGGATGCCCGGCGCAGCATCCGGGAGCGAACGGAACTCATCTCCGAGCGGGTTAGCCTCGTGAGATCGGATCGGGCTGTCATTGGCCACGCCAGGCGCGTGCGACTGCAACCCACTTCTCCGAAGTCGGCGCCGCCGCCTTGGCGAGCTTCGCACGGCACTCGGTGATCCGTTGCCCGCCAATGCACGCGACAAAATTGTCCGCAGTGCTTGATCGCCTGAGCTAGCTACTCGCCCAGATCTCTGCATTGGAATGTCAGCGGGACGCTGTGCTTGAGGATGAAGCCCCGGATAAGGCTGGGCAAATGATCCAGCATCTCGCCTCGCTGCGCGGCATCGGCGCGCAGTGAGTGCGACCGTGCTCGTGCGCGAGGCGTTCGTTCGTAGCTTGATATAAGCGCGCATTCGATCTGCTTAACAGACAAGCCTCGAGGGCTACGTGGGTCACCAGGCTCCAGCGCCGGAAGACCGCTGTTCATCTTCCTTTCTCTCCTCGCAGACCTTGGCGGAAATGTGGGGCCCCAACCTTGCATGATCACCCCTTGATCTGTCCATTTCTTGTTCGATCATGCCAGCAGGCTTTCTCCCGCCCTGACCGGGCAGGTGTGGATGCTGAGGCCAGCGCGCGCAGAGGCTGTCAAGGCTGACCCGGTTCAGGGGCCATCCGAAGCGGGCTCGGCCTTGAGAGCATCGAGCACGATGGCACCGCACAGTTGGGCTCCTTACGCGGGTTGGGAGGTTGGTCTGTGTACTTTCCGGACCTCGCGCTACACCGTGCGATGCAGCACACTCCAGGCGATGCGCGAGCTTGTCGGCGAGCGCGATCGCCAAACACGTTGTGGTGTAGCCGCTTGGCGGCCGCTCGATCCAGGCTTTGCGTCGTAGCGCTCCCCAGCTGGCGGGCCTCAGGAGCATCATCACACGGGCGGCCTGCACCAATCGCGTCCGCAGGTACTTGTTTGCCGCGCTTCTGGATATCTTGCCCAGGATCGTGCGATCTCCGGTTGAGACCTACGCCGGCACTAAGCCGAGCTACAGGCGCCGAAGTCTCGCCCTTGAGAACACGTCACACCGGTGCCGATAGCGGCCACCGTGGCACTGGAGATGATTGGACCGATACCTCGGGTGGCACCGCTATCAGTCGCTCGTAGCCGGTGCATCCTGATTGGCCATGGTCTCGATCTCCTGAGCGTGAGACAGTGTCGATGCGCCTTCATCGAGGCGACGCCAGTCAGCAAAACCAGGTCCACGATAATGCGGCAGGCGCGGCGACAGCACGGGTATGGTGGCAGAAGAGATGCCCGGCAGAGTGCGGCCCGCAGCTGGTGCAGACTCTGAGTCAACGCGCGACACCACGATCGAGCGAAAGCGCGGATCTCAAGCGCGATAGTCGCCGTCCGCTCCGCTGACCAGTAAGCGAGAGCGCACTCGGCGTGCATGGCCTGGAGATCGAGCTGCCTATAGCAGTCTTGGTGGCAACAAAGCGCATGGTCGGGCGCTGAACCGCTTCGCGATGCAGCCCCAGCATCGCGGAAACGTTCTTGTTGCCCTTGAGGAAAGCCTTGGCATATTTCACGGCATTTAGCCTGATCGTGCCCCAGCGTTTTGAGCCGGCGGCTCAGGTGGTAGATGCCGACACAGGCTTCCATGCCGACGAGACAGGGCGGCAGGTTGGCGAGTTCGGCTTCCAGCTGCGTCCGTGACAGCTTCAGGCGCAGGAATGACGCGCCGCGCGCTTGCCTAGCCACGCTGCGTCAACGTCCATGGGGCCCTACCGCCCTCTCGATTTCCTCGTTAGGCTCTCTTCCCCTTGATGCGATCTACGTCTGATAATAGTTGGTATGTTGCATTTGCTGATAACAAAGCACAGAGGTTAATTATACACTGACTCACAGAACTAAGTGGGTGCATATGCATAAAACTAATTTGCATTGTATATAATCACTGTTGACATATTTTGTCAGTGTGTCAACCAGATACAGTCTCAATGTGCTTATGGCATGAATTGCTTGCCTTGCCATTCGCTCAGCCTCGAACCATCACTTCGTGTCATTTAGGATGCTGAGAAAGTGGGTCAAGAGCACAACAAAGCTGGAGTCAAGTAATGTCAAATGAAGTGCTGGATCGCTCACGACACATGTTCGTCCGATTGTGTTGAGTAGATCTGGTGTATAGTTTTGGCAATTTAGTGTTCTTAAGAAGAAAATAGATAAGGCAATAGCTACAAGGAAAAAGTAATGATCACGGGAGCGGACTTGCAAGCCATCAGAAAGTTTGTTAGGCCTGAGATGTTCTTGAACTTGGCACCCTGTGAACCAGGCTTAGCAGTGGCTAGCCCAAAAGTGGTTGAAGCTGTGTCAGAAGCCCTTCTGAAAGCAACGCTCTATTGCAAGTGATGTGCCGCTGATTGTACTCCATCTGCTGCTGATAGAAGTCAAACCTGTTGTAGCTCACTATGCACCTGAGCATTGCAAATGTAAGAACCGTGGCGCACTTTCGGCGCGTAGATGCTGATCTCTGCGTCGATCTGCCATCCTTTGCTTATCGTGGATGGGCTCACCACTTCGACATGCACAACCGAACAGGTTCAAACAGAAGTCCAATGATATCCATATACCACGACTTGGGACTTGAACTTCCATGCTTTGTGTTTTCGTGGATGGGGATGCGGCGTTCTGCCTTCGTCATATGTCGTGGAGTAAGTTTCAAAGCTCTGGCGTATCGCCCTTCGATCCATCCGGTAGCCTTAGATCATAGGTCCATCCAGCGGCATTGCGCCACACCCTTCATCTTGCGCCACTTCGCTAGCGTTGCAAACGACGCCTATTCTTAACAATTGCATGTAATGATTGTATTTGATATACCTGATCGCAAGTGGAACAGAGTTGCCGAGGTGTTACCATTATCGTACCGTAAATATGGTTCTGGCCGTGACCTTTCTCATATGCTTGAACATCCAGCACATTGATATATTGTCCTCTTTCCGCACAAATAATACACATTCCCATCCACATGCACATTGGATCGCAGTAAGTCCAGCAACGACGCTTGAACTGGCCCAATCTCAAGCATGGATTCTGCTCCGTGTCAAGAGTCTTAGGCTTGCGTGGCCGGGAACGATCCACTACCAAGCAAGTCTTGCATCGAACCTTGCCTTGATATCTCCGATGTACACCGCAAATCGTGCATTTTCCTTTACTTAGCTCTATCTCTCTGCCATTTGGCTTTGTCGGCTGATGATCTCTACACTTTCCATGATTGAACTATTGCATAATTTATTGTTTCTCTGATGTCAAGCGGATTTCTTGACACAGTCAGCCGAATAGGTCCATACCGCTGTACATGGAGGTAATGCAAATGACCGCCGAGCAAGCCACAGTGTTGCTCCACGCTAGTCCGACAGGAGAATTCCCTGCCTGTAGATGGGGTCAGGTTAGCCAACGCCTGGCTGCTCAAAAGTGAGCACCAGAATTGGTTAGAGGCGTGTAAGGCAGTCATAGCAGTCCAACTAAAAACAGCAAAAGAACAATGGGATATTTGAACAAGCAGCCGCAATCGCCAAGGCCGAAGGGAAGGTGACGCCGCGAAAACCGAATCCGACCGAATCACAGCCAAAGAAATACTCAATGGAATGAATAAGTTCTTCGCCAGGTTAACCCCATCTGCGGTTTTCAAATGGTTGTTAATATTTCGAAATATGCACACTGGATGATGCCCGTCCGCCAGACCGATAAAGTGGTGGAGTAAGAAATCAAAATTCACTAATAAAGGAGTTGGTTCATGAAAATTCTTACACTGATGACAATATGGCCGGGTCGGACAGCCGCAAACTTGGTATGTTCGCGGCCGGCTGGCCTAGAGGTGGGCTTCATTGTGAGTTATGCGATGAGAAGGTTATCCAAGGCCAGTGACACCATCGGAGAAGATGGTGATGGCCATACCTACCACATGTTTTGAGCGTTAGTGGGCCATCGAAGATCACAACGGAAGATGGCTCCAATGAGTGGTGATTACAAATGGAAATGCAACTGATTGCTTGAAGAATTCAGTCGCCGAAGAAAAGGCTGCAGCAAAGCGACTTCTACGATTGTACCGATGGAGCAGCAATACCAGCTATTCACGCAGGCCGAGAAACAATGGGTAGAACTGACAATGCGATCATCATGGACAACTCCGCGTGGAAGCAGAAAGAGAGCGATAATGTCCGGAACCCAAACAAGTTCTTGATGCCGAGATTATGGTGGCCACGAAAAACACTATCGAAGGTCCCAAACGCAGCCTTGTGAATAAGCTATGCGAAATCATGGATGCTGTCGGCTATGTCCAAAAGATCATGCAAACCGATTCCGTTTTGCCACAAATATGCCACTGAGGCCGACCTGGTAGAAATGATTCGGAGAGTTCAAGCAAGAGAAAAGTAAGCCCGTATTTCCTGATGTGGTCGAATATGTCCGCTTCTGCCTCTGAGGCTGAAAGCTCTAAGGGCGTGAGGAAAACACAAATCAGTGAAGTCAAGATCGCCTGGACATTCGCGATGGGGAATCTGGAGAGGAAAGAACAGTTCACGTGCACGGCGTTGGTGAAGACAATATGGACAGCGGATTCTATAAGGCGTTTACAGGCTCAGAGAAATACCCGTTGATGAAATCGTTCCTCATCCCTGACTGGCGACGATCCCGAGCACGACGAACGAAATGAAGTGGATAAGAAAGAAGGCAGCAGCAAGACGTAGCCCAGCGCAAGAACAGCCGAGCACAAGGCCAGCAGGCCAGGTGCTGGGTGTTGCTCGTCCCTTGGAAGGAAGGCTTACCGGCATACGCGGAAATGGCCTGTCGATTGTCCGGATCCTGATGCCCAATGAAAAGGAAAAGTTTAGCTTTAAGCTCGATGCCGAATCCCGAGGCTATACCATTCCGCTTGCACAGGGAATTTGTTCGCTTCTGATGTGCGAGAAATATGGCAGTGGCATGTACATGGCTAACAGGAGAGCGGAGAATAGGAGGCCAGGAAATGATATGTCCAAATCAGGCAATACTGAATTTGAAATGACCGAGGAATGTCGATGGAATGACCACTATAAATGCAAATCATGCGCGCTCTGTAAGTTAAGCTACCAGTAAAACTAACGAAGTGTTCACATGGAACTAGGTTTTTGCGGGCAACAAGAACATTCAGAAGAATTGCGTTCTGATGCCGACGCCACGTCAAATCATGAGCAGAAAAAGAAGCAGAAAAGAGGGGCTTATAATGAGATCCCATGATTGTTTCTGTGCCAATTGTGGCGTCGTAACCGAAATGAACCGACACGGAAAATGCTGGGTCTGCGGATCCGAAGCTGTCGATATCCTCGCCCGGCCCGTATGCTTGTATGCGAGCTCGGCACCTCACCCTACCTCGAATCCTTGGAGGAAGTGTAAGGGCGAAGTTAGCGATGAGCGAAGAACTTTATCTGCATAAACCGTTCGGCTACGTCGAATTAAAGGAAGGGCTGACAATTCCACTTCTCCGTAAATCCATGATGCTTCTTATGGATATGATTTTATGCCCCCTGAGGATGGCACCTATGTGGGTCTCAGTGTTCCAACCTGGTCCATGCTGAGATCGTCAATCATGTGGATTTCAAAAAGGGTGGGTACAATTTCTTATATCATATTGATGAAAGATAGAGATCGGTGCTCGTATTTGGAAAAAGATTTCAAATTCTTATAAAAGGAAAATCGGGAACTATATATATGACTCCTAGGAGGGAAAGATGTTATTGGTGAATGACCGATTGGGATCGCATTCGGACCGAACTTCACAGAGAGATGGAAAGAAGATGCTGAACGAGGCCATTATCGCTGGCGAAGTACTCTGCCCACGCGGCTGCATCGTGGACGAAGAGAAGGCTGGCACGGTCGGCGCTCATGATCAAGCAATTTACTCGGGCTGTCTTACCAGAGAGCCTACGGGCCGGGGTCAGTGCTAGATGAAGACAAGGAAGCGCAATCGGGTGGTTTTGCGGTTGCTATGGAGACTGGCGAGTGAGTATATAGTTCCCGGAAAATCTTCTTGACTCGAATCGGGGAAGGGTGAAGAAGTATGCTTCGAGGTGAAATCTGGCGGGCGGCTGTCGGTAAGATTGTCCTGCCAGAGTCGCCTGCACCGCCCCGCAAGAGTTTCAGAAGGATTCTCCGGCGAATGTCCAGCCATCGACCACGCCACCAGACAACTGTGAATCGACCTTCGCTTTCCCAATTCCCCGATGCTAGGAATAAGTCCTGCCTGAGTGGCCACTTCTCAACAGGCGACTGCACCAGTCTATGATTGGATTGTACTCAGTCAGGATGTAAGACAAATGCAGGAAAAGAAGTGGCGGTGTGTCTAATGAATCTAAATAGGGGTTGATATTTAATGACTAATAAAAGTATTGACTGAAGATCTGCGAGAATATTGTGCCGTTCCCACAATGGGAAGTCGCACCAATAGCAAAAGATTATTCTGCTGAAGAAGGCCACCGATCTTGGTATAGAACATTATCAGAATCGAATCTTTCCATCGTAGCCTGATTCAAACTGATGCTCGCCTTTGCAATTTAGACCAGCTTCCGGGCACTTACCCAGTGCGAAGAAAGAAGAAACCAGGTACTGAGCGTGTAGATATGACTGAACTATTCTAGCCTATAAAGGCGCGCGTCTTATCATTGGAAATATCCAGACGTCGTGAACTTATGACTACCCCGATGAATTTGGCTCAGGAATATCGCTTCATGGATGTCTGGTTGCAGGATCATCCCAAAAGTGAAAGGTGACGCTGATCGTGTTTTGTAGCCAATTGGCTGAAATCAGAACAGCGTAAGGCGTCATCTCCTGAATAGGGAATCTCGAATCGGTGCGGCTCCGCATGAAGGGCGAAGGTGAAGGCCGCTGGCGGAGAGCAAGGAATCGGAAGATGACTCGGTTAGAAATGATCATGCTGACAGGAAGAAGCAACGCATATCCAATCCGGCGATCCGGTTCGTCTTCGCAACTCCATTATTTTTGCCACAGTGGAAGGCATCTTTTGGGGGCCGTATGCTTGCTGCCGAGTGTCCGAACTGTGGATCATTAGAGAAACCTGTTCGATAGGGCTTGACACAGTATCCGTTACGGTTGTATAAACTGGTTCCATTATGCAAAGAAGGAAGAAACACCACATCAGAGTCATGTGGTGTCGTGTGGAGGGGCCGTTTGAGAGAGCAAGTCCGCTGGCAAGGCATCGTTCGCCCGGAGTGCAGGCTTGCGGGGTGGGCGGTGTCTAAAAGATTGCCGCACGCAAACCAAATAACAAAGGTGGCCGGGGCAAAGGCAGAAGTAAGCCTGATCGTTTCGAGCCGGCGGTTGGGGCACAGTTATCAGAGCATCATCGTGGAGACTGTCTAGTGTGGGTGGGATTTGATGCGCCCAGTTTCCGTGGATATTGTAGGTGCCGTGAATTCGTTCCCGAAGAAAGCCAATCGTAGGCTCGCCTTCGCTATGCTCGATGAATATATCATCCTCGCCAATCGCAGCAGCAGGCGGATCTTTGATCAGGGAAAGGGGATAAGCAAATTTCCCCAACGGCAGATGGGCAGCACTGGAATCAATGCCTACGGGAACTGTAATTTCACGTCAGTATTTCCGGGTTCGACATACAAAGCATTCTCCAATTAGCTGGTACGCATGGCGGTAGTGCGGCTGTGTAGTCTTGCGCCGAAAAGATTAAGTGTGAAGGGAACAAGCGTGACTGAATAGAAAGCTTCACCCAATAAAGAGGAAATTAAGCGCGCATTCGAGAGAAGTTTAAGGCGGAGTGCCCGTAGTTTGATTGCCAGCATCACCATCTCACTCCTCAACGGGTGAATGTTTGGCTGTTTGTAAGATCGTGGGAGACCTTATGCCAAGAAAGCAGACTGAGGCCGACATTTTGATGGCAGGTGATCAATTGAGAGAATTGCCCTATTCTTGCATTTCTGAGCTCCAATTCTGCCTAAGAAAATGGAAATCTGATTTCGCCTGTTCCATCTCCCATGATTGCTATAGAGATTGAGGGTGGAGCATTTACGCAAGGCCGACACACTCGGGGGGGCTGATTCACTGGGGATGACATGGAGAAATACAATTGGGCGTGCCTTCTGGGGGTGGAGGGTTTTACGATTTACACCTAGTCAAGTTTTAGATGGCACGGCCATAGCTTTCTTAATAAGCGAGTTTTGGAGTCCTGGAAGGATGACGAACGAGGAGCAGCGAAGCCAAGATTAAGAGGAATACACAACAGAATGGCTTATTACAGGTAATCCTGGGTTATAAGCTCATTCATGATCGATGCATCCAGCGTCAAGCAATCCGCACTCGAAAGCTGCGGGCGCGGGATTATCGAGGCAAAGCATGTGATAGCCAATCCCTGAACGCAGCATGAAAGGCCATTTATATTGCCGACCCAGAACGACAACCAGCTGACCTGGAGGCTGGACGATGACGTTTGAGGAAGCAATAACTCGAACCACTATGTGATTTTGGGGCAACGCAAAGAGAACGGGCCATTTGGGACGCAGGCAACCGGGACGGGCGCGGGAGATGCGCTGAGGCCGCGGATTGGCGATGCGTTCAGGCCAGATCGATACCCCAGTGGCCTCCGGGGATAATATCTGCGCCATCCCCATCCCCGGAGTGACGGCCAGCCGTGAGGCAGTCGAGCGTGTACAGTTGTTGGAATATAAAACTATCAATGGCACATGGGTTATCGTGTTTCGTCAATATCTCCTGCTGGGCAATTGGCGGATTTCGAGGATTTGCATTTAGACTCCTGAGCCTATTCCGCGCCGTTAAATATCAGCGTGTCGAACTGATGGGACGCATGACCGACTATGAGTCCAAGCCTGAGAAATTCCAAAGGGTTACTTAGATCAGCATTACAGTACTTTGTTTTGAAGACTCCAGTGGTACGCGAAAACCAGAGGTGGTTTTTACAAGCTGTGTGACCTTGTCGGTCAATACTGACCATGCGGATTACTGATTGATTCCGAGCCGAGCTGATGAGCTGGCCGTGACCGTGACCGATGAGCACAGAGAGCTTGCCGACGCCATTCTGGTGTGCGTTGCTAGAGCGATCATTTTACATTAGTAAAGCCTCACCGAACTTCGCCGCTAGGGACGACGGTGGAAGCGGACGTTGAGCGAAGCAGAAAAGGCAGTTGTGCAGTCGAGGTCGGTGTGACAGCGACGAAATACGCGCTTTGGTGGATGCAATGCGGAGAATGCGCGCACTCGCCACGCCGCAAGCGCAGGCGTTACAGGGGAACAGAGAACATTTACGCGTCGGTGAAGAAATAACTGATCGAGTTGAGTTGATTACCAAAGAGATCGAGGGCCATACCCATACGGCTATTCGTTTCTACTTGAACTTCCATGACCGTTAACGGGCAGAGAAACGCGTGAGCGGCCCATTCATAAGCATCGACCAGGTGACGATGATTCGGCAGCAGTCACGTTTTGGGGCAAGCAGGACATGCGGCCATTGCTCAAGAAAGCGTTAGCAATTTTGGACAAGCATTACGGTGCATGAGATCGACTGGTTATCCCGGCGTTCGGCTTATCCGTACTGGCGAACACCGCTGAAGGATACACAGCAAGGTACGTGCGGGTCGAGCGTCGGGACAGCAGCCAGTCGAACGGGAGAGTGAGGGCACAGTGATGAATAAACTATCACGAATTGGAGCCGAAGTTTATTACGTTAGATGGCCGTCGAGGTATATTACTTCTGCGTCCGAATTGCAAAACACATCACAAGAGTGACAGGAACCGGAGTGGACAATTACCGGTGGAGATCAGAATGTGACAATTAATCAAAGCATTCTAATCAGATGATCCATCATGCAACTTCGTACATTTGCGTAGTAAATGGTTGGTATTGAACCTGACGCGCCTGACGGTGCCGGGGAGAGGGAGGGGATGCGATTGGTTCCAGTGACGTTGAAGCAGGCTAATGCGTTTGTCAAGACGCACCATCGGCATCATGGCCCGGTAATCGCCGGGAAGTTTGGCGTCGGATTGGAACAGGACGGAAAGTCTGAGGTTTATCGGTGTTGCACTGCGGGGCGTCCGTATCATCATGGCGACAAAAAACAACGAGCTAAGAACTATTGAAATAACGCGGTCCGCACATTGTCACAAGAATGCACCTTCGATGCTATATGGAGCCATTATCGAGCAGCCTTTGCCCTGGGATAACGAGTGATTAGTTTCATTCTCTGTGAAGAAACCGGGCACAGTCTCAAGTGTGCGAATTGAAATGTGTTGGTAAATCAGCGCGGGTGGAAGTTGAGCAGGTTGTATAGAATCGACAGGACGACCATCCCTTTGCAAGGCAAATGAAGTGGGAACTGGTCTCTGTCGAGTAATCCATGATTGACTTCCGCAATCGGGGTCCGTAAAGTAAATACGTAACTGAACGAAGTGGTCAT
>ERZ1370068.9382-contig-8165_pt1 | contig 82071 bp, 78 predicted proteins | sample MGYA00561227_ERZ1370068 | MGnify/ENA primary metagenome ERZ1370068 (study PRJEB38410, sample SAMEA6850437) | metagenome | study: Metagenomic assessment of the ecological functions of the soil: analysis of the soil microbiota associated with the...
ATTGTACTTCGTTCAGTTACGTATTACGACCAAGGCAAGAGCAGGTACGAGCGTGAGGAACGTGTGTCGCGTTTTTGACCCTGAGGACGCGCGCCGTGAAGAGCCGGCGTGAGACGCCGGCCGCATCGTCCACGTTGAGCCACTGCTGGTTCGCGAGCAGCGCGAGCTCGAGGTGATCGGTCGGACGCAGCGTCGCGCTGGAGTTGGATCGTGGGCCGTGGGCGGGCCGCGAGTTCTCGAAGTCGATGTCCTCGCCCGAGCGAGGCGTCGGACTGGATCTGCGCGATAAAGCCGCGATGGGCTGAACTGCACGTGCTACTGGACGCTGGCGGCGGCCGATCAGCACGTCCAGCCGGCGTGCGAATCGCATCGTCGATGTACTTGAAACTGCATGAAGCCGCTCAGCTTCGAGTCCATGCCGACGCCGGGCTGGAAGCGGCGGCTGATCAGCGTTGCCGGACATGTCGATCTGGCGGTCGACGTTCACGAAGGTCCGAATCCGCGACAGGAAGTTGGTCGGCCTGAACGTCCAGCCGGTATTGCCGGCCAGTCTCGCGGTAGCCCACCTGCGGCATGAAGCCGGTGTCGGCGCGAAACCCGTCGCTGATGTCGCGGTACCGCGCGAACCAGTCGACGTGCGTCGTGTTGTGGCTCCACTGCAGCCTGGACGCGTGCCCCGTCAGCGCCTGCCCGGTCCACTCGTCCGCGAGAACGGGACGGTTCGGCGTCTTCGTGTCGCTGTAGAGCCACTGCCCCGCCACGACGTCCGTGCCCCGACGGCCGCCACTGAAAGTCGGGCCCGACGACCCGGTTGTAGCCGCCGTGTCGCGCGGCCGTTGGGCTGGCCTCGACGGTGATGCTCCGGTCCGTCGCGAGGACGCTGATGAACGACAGGCCGATGTCGCGCTTCGCCCGCGCGATGAACACGGTCGACCGAAGTCGATGCGGCGCGAAAGCCGAACCGTTCGGCCCCGGAAGAATCGCGCTCCCGCCGCCGGCATCGTCCGCCACGAGCACCGTGTAGCGGACGCCGCCGCTTTCCCGGTCGACGCGCCCGCCCGCAACCGGCGCCGTGATCGTCCGCGTGTAGACGGCCTGGATCGGCGTCTGCGAACAGGTCGACGCCCTCGAGGAAGAACGGACGCTTCTCGGGAAAGAACAGCGCGAACCGCTGGTTCGTGGCGAGATCTGCGCGGTGTCGGATTCGACCTGCGAGAAGTCCGGTTTCACCGTCAGGTCGATCGCGTTGTCGGCGTTCGGCAGATATTTCACGTCGACGCCGACGTGCGATTGCAGCACGGCGTCTCGACCAGCGGCGATCCGGGCGGCGTCGCGCGGGCGGCGCGCCGCGCTGCTCGCGGCTGGCATACGGCGCGGCGACGATGTGCCCGCCGCCGGCAGCTGCTCGAGCCCGACGAGCGCGTTCGCGCGGCACACGAAGCAGTTGCTGCCGCGCGGCATGCGTCGCCGAGAAGAACTGATAGTGAACGTCGCGCGGATAGTTGCGATAGAGCATGATGCCCCAGGTCTGCGGATCGACGTTCTTGTAGCGGAGCGACGAGAACGGGATGCGCATCTCGAGCGTCCAGCCGCGCTCGGTGATCTTCGCGTCGCCGAGTCCCAGAAGAAGTCCGGCGACGCGTCCTCGTTCGACGAATCGTCGGTGATCGCGTCGTACTGCGTGTTGCGCGGCGTCGACGAGGAAGCAGGACGGCGGTTCGAGCCGGTGTTGCGCGGCGTCGATGAGGATGCCGCCGTAGTCGTTGAGCGTTGCCGTTGATGTTGTCGCGATCGGCGAACGGCGCGCGGATGGCGGACGGATTCGGGTCGTCGAACTCGAACGCCGCGTAAAAGAACTCGTCGTCGAACGTCAGGTAGCCCGACGTTCCTGACCTTCGGCTCGAGCGTTGTCGCCCGGCTTCGTCTCGTGCACATTCGTCGATGCGCGTGGCGTCGCGCCAGGCCGCATCGGACAGGTCGCCGTCGATCGATGATGGGCCCGGTCGCGCGCGTGATGTGGATGGTGTCGCCGGAGAGCGCCGTCTGCGGCGGCGGCGGCGCGGGCTGCGAGCAGCACGGCCGCGGCCAGTGTCGTGACTCGGCCGAGACGCATGGTTTCGCCGGTTTAGACGCCGCACCCCCAGGCCGAAAAGTTCACTGGGGCGGGCGCTGGATCAGCTCGAGGAACAGGTTGTTCGGATCGCGGACGACGGCAATGCGCAACGGGCCGAAGTCGAGCGGCGCGCCGCCCACGGTCACGATCGACGCACCGCCGGCCTTTGAGCGTCAGCAGCGAGCGCGTCCACGTCGCGCACCATGACCTGCAGCATCGCCATGCCCGGATCCTGCAAACGCGCTGCCGAGCGGCTTTGCGATCGATGCCCGCTGAACTCGATCAACCGGATCGCGTCGGACGATGCCCGGCACCTGCACGCGGCTCTGACGAAACTGCGCGCCGGGCGTGCCGGCGGTATCGGCCATCAGCTTGTCGCCGTTGAACGCCGCGCCCACCGTCGGCTCGCAGGCCGAGCAGATCGCGATAGAAGCGCGATCGTCTTGTCCGTGTCGGCGATCGTCAGCTCGAAGCTCGCGCCGAGCACGTTGCCCGGCGTCTCGGCCGTCGCCGGCGGCGGCGCGAGCGACTGGCTCAGCTCGATCACGAAGCCATCCGGATCCTGCATGAAGACGATGCGCGATCGGCCGCCGATCTCGGCGGGCGTGCCGGCCACGGTGATCACGCGGCCGCCGAGCCGTCTTCAGCCGCGCGATCGTGCCGTCCAGTTCGCGCACGCGCACCGGTCAGCGTTGGTCGCGCCCGGATCCTGGAACCGCGGCAGACACGGGCTGGCGATCGATGTCCTTGTATTCGATCAGCTCGACGGCCATCGGCGGAGCCCGGATCTTCAGCCACGTGTAGCGCGTCTGCGGCGCCCGGCGACGTTGGCGAGCTTCATGATCACTTCGTCGGGCGGAACACAGCCGCCGGTCCACTGACCTCCAGGCCGAGACCGTCGCGATAGAACGCCAGCGACCGATCCAGGCTCGCAACGACGATGGCTGAAGCTGCGCAGATCGCGACGGCTGGCCGTCCGCGCGACGGCAAGCCTCGTGGCCTGCAAGATGAGCGTCGCCGCGAGCAGACGGTCAGCGTCGCCTGCATGAGCAGCATCGCCCGCCGGCGTGCTAGCGCGATTGTACCGCCCTCGACCCTCGCCCGGCCTCCCGTAACTGCCCGGTCAAGCACCCAATTGGCTTGCAATCCCGGCGGAACGGCAACACGAACGTCTTCCTGCGGCGCCGGCCGGGCCGCACATGCTCGGCTGACGCCGCCGCCCCCGCACGCGAATGGCCGTGCGAGCGATCTGAGCGTCGAGCTTGAGCGAGACGCCGCGTCAAGTCCCCATCGAAATCTGCTGTTGAGCTACATGGGTTTGCCAGTCCTGCGAGGCACCTTCGCCGTCCTGACGGTGGCGTGCAGATCGGTCGCGCCAACGCAGCGGCGGTCATCCACGCCGATCGGCGAAAAGCCATCGGGCTTCGCGCCCCAGACGGAACGAACGGATAAGACGCGCGCCGGTAGACCCGCGCCGTCGCCGTGTCCTCTTCTGACGAGCCGGACGGAGTCGCCAGGCACCGCGCCGGATCGATGTCGCCTTCACGGTGCGCTACCGGCGGCGACTACCCAGGAGACGCCGTCGAACCACGTCGTCGCCGTGTCACCTGCTTGCGGCCATCCGCGCGTGGCGCCGCGGCCTCCTCATGAACGCGATCAAGCGTGACGCGCTCTCGCTCGCGCACTGGGCGTGGAGACCCTTCGATCGCGCAGACAGTGGCCTTCGGGGCCCACGGCCAGCGCGACGCACACCGATCGACCTGGCCGCTCGAGAACATGAACACGCGCGGCGTCGATCCAGGATCCATGTGCTCGCCAACAGTCGCCGTTGGGCCCGTTGTCTGCGACCACGTGCGGAGCGCCGGCGTGCCACCTGTTCGGTTGCCTGGTTGGCGCAACTGGCGACGTTGTCCGACCGGCTGCACTCCTCCGCGATCGTCGCCCCAGATGTGCAGGAGGAGATCAGCCAGTGCCCGACCCGTGCACCGCGAGTTCGGCCCAGGTTGAAGGGTTGCTGGCACGCCCGCCGAGCCGACGCATCCCAACGCGTGGAGCGTTCCAGGATCACCACGCCATCGGTCGCCGCCGGGCCGCCCGGGAACTGCGCGTAGCCCGGCAGCCGCGCGTCGATCCTGATGCAGAGTCCACAGGTTGGGGTGGTAGCGGTTCGCGGGAGGCCACGCGGCGCGGCCGAACTCGTCCGAACTCTTGACGAGGGTGTTCAGCATCGCGTCGGCCGCCTGAGGGTCAGCCGTGGTCGTACTGGGAAAGACGGTCACCGGCGTGCGCTTGCGCGTGACGCCGGTCCGGCCGGCCTGCCAGCGGGTCTCGGGCGGCGAGGCCGAGCTTCGATACCCGCGCGTCGGTGGCCAGCGGTCGGAACGGCTCGGGAACCTGCGCCGGCGGGCTGGCGTTGCAGATAGTCGCGGTTGAGCGCCTGACATCTGGCTGTCGATCTGCGCCTGGGAGATGTTCTCCGCTCCGGTGTTGAAGAGCACGTGCACCGACGACCGGTGATCACGACCGTCGTGCGTCGAGCGATTCGCGCGGTGGCCGTGGCGACTCGATCGCCCGGCGGTTGCCCGCTGTAGACTCGTCTACAGCCGCCAGGTGCGCCTGCGTCTGTCCATCGCTGCGCGAACCAGCACGCCTGTGGTTCCGCCATGCGACGCCCTCCGCAGCTTGTGGTCAGGTTGACCGTGACCGGTGTCTTCCCGCCGCCCGGTGCCAATACCCACCATGCGCATACTGATATTGACGGCGCCCTGGCGTTCTATGCGCTGCCAGCCGCGGCCCAAACGACCGACTCGGGCTTCGGCGAGCTCGCCTCGCCATCGATGGCAGCAGTTTCGACGGGATGCACGCGAACATCCGCCGCAATCTGGTCGGAAGCGGCGGAGGCGATGCCGGCCGGCGACTACGCCTTCAAGCCGACGCCCGAGGTGCGCAGCTTCGGCGAGCTCATCGGACACGTCGCGAACGCGAACTTCTTCTTCTGTTCGCAGGCGCACGGCGAGAAGTCGCCCGGCCACGGCCAACTACGAGAAGACGGCGGACAAGGCCGCGCTCGTCAAAGGCGCTGAACGACGTCGCTCGCCTATTGCGATGCCGCGTACGCGCGACGACCGACGCCGAACTTCAGCCAGGCGATCAAGACGCCCGCGCCCGGCGGTCCGCGCGCGACGCGACGCGCGGCGGCGTGCTGATCTTCAACACCGCCCACAACAACGAGCACTACGGCAACATCGTCGTCTACCTGCGGCTGAAAGGGAGAGTTCCGCCATCGACCGGGCGCGTCCAGCCGCCGCGGAAATAGCGGCGGCATGAAGAGACCACCGGCTCTGGACGGCCGGGCCGTCCGCGACCGCATTCTGCGGCGAGGTGGCGGAGCGCGTGCGCCAGGCCGCCGCGACCCACCGCGATCGGGCGCCTCGTCTCGGTCAGCATCGGCGACAACAAGGAAGCCGCGGTCTACGTGCGCGGCCAGGCGCGTGCGGCGGCAGAAGGTCGGTCTCCGCTTCGAGTCGCAGACGTGGCCGCGCGAGATCAGCCAGGACGAGTGCAAGGCCCGGCTCGTCGCGATGAATGACGATGCCGACGTGCTGGGCGTCATCCTCCAGCGCCCGGTGCCCGCAGCACATCCACGGCCGCTCGCTCGCCTCCGCGATCCACCCGTTCAAGGACATCGAGGGCATGAACCCCGCCTCGATCGGCAACATCGTCTACAACGACCTGGCGCTGGCGCCGTGCACGGCGGCCGCGTCCGTCGAGCTGATCAAGGCGACCGGGCCTCGACCTGCACGGCCTCGAGGTCGTGATGGTCGGCCACTCCGAGATCGTCGGCAAGCCGGCCGCGTTCATGCTGATGGCCGAGGGCGCGACGGTCACGGTCTGTCACCACGTGACGCGGCTCGGTCGCCGCGCATTCGCGGCGCGCGGATGCCGTGCTCGTCGCCGTCGGCAAGCCGAGGTTCCTGCAGCGCCGACATGGTGAAGCCCGGCGCGGCCGTCATCGACATCGGCATCAACCAGGTCACCGGCCCCAACGGCGAGACGATGATCGTCGGCGACGTGGACACCGGACGCCGTGAAGGAGGTGGCGAGCTGGGTGACGCCGGTGCCCGGCGGCGTCGGTCCCGTGACGGTCGCGATGTTCATGCGCAACGCGATCGCCGCGCACGGCAAGCAGCTCGCGGCCGGCTGGCTCGGCTGACGACTCCGCTACTTCCCCACCAGATGCGGAAGGTCCTTTCGTTCTCGTGGCAGATGTAGTCGACCAGATCGGTGTCGAGCGCGAGGAACTGATTGAGCCTCACCGTCCACGGGCGCTGTGCGCCTTCAAATCGTCGACGGTCACGTCGATTTGAGCTTCCCGTAGCTGACCCTCCGGAACTTCTCGGTGAGGCGGCGCGCCTTCAGTCAGCGGGCTGCCGTTGGCGTCGAGCCACAGCCCGTCGCGGAAGCCGGTGCTCTGCACGACGAGCGTGTCGCCTTCCCAGCGTCCCGAGGAATAGCCGACCCATGACGGATTCGGATCCGCCGGCAAGGGCCGTCCGTCCGTGAAGATCTGCCGGTAGGTGGCGTTGTGCTCGTTGAGAATGACGAGGAGCCCCGGCGTCTGGACGATCTTCTTGAGCAACGCCATCGTATGCAGCCGCACGATGCCGATGGGGAGGCAGAACGAGGTCGGGTCCTCCTACCCTGAGATCCTCGGTGCGCTTTTCGCCAGGGCTCTCGCCCACGGCAGGTACGGCAGGCCGCCGTTGAGGCTCCAGCCCACGTCGATGAATTCGCGCCCGACCGGCATGTCCGCGCAGCCGTCGGGGGACACGTGCCGGTTGTGCTCGACATCCCAGACGCCGGAGAAATCCGGTTTGCCGTCAGCCGTTCGTCGGTGGGGGCGCGTCGAGGTTCGGACGGCCGGCCGATGTTCTCGGCACGCCGGCGGTCGGGTAGTGGCAGCCACTGCGCGTCGAGACAGGTCCACTGAACCCACAGCACCGCCAGGACGGCGGCCAGGCGCGTGCCCATCCGAACGGCACGGCGCGGTGCTCTCTTCCGCGCATGTCCACCTCCTCGGGCAGCCGCGGTCGATTCCGCATCATTCTAAGCCGAAGACCTCCTCTGCTGAAGCGTGAACTTTGTGCTACAAAGCATCATGCGCACGACCGATACGTCTAGTCGCGCGGCCTGCAAGTGGCCTCATCTTCCCCGCCATCCTCTTCCTGACGCGCAGTCCTCGTGGGCGCAGGCGACCCGCCCCAATACGAGACTGGCGCGGGCGTCACTGGGGGATCGTCACGTGGTATTCGGCGCGGATGTGGACGCTATGGTTGCTGCCGCTGATTCTGCCGCTGGCCGTGCTGCGGCCGCCGGCTGCGTCATTGCTCGGGCAGCTGGAACCGGGCCGGTCGAGCTCCCGATCGCCCGCCGCCCGACGGCTCGCCGCATGCTCCCGGCTCCCGGTCGCGACGTTCTTCGTCGCCGGGACGACGTTCACGTCGGCGGGGGATCTGGCGGTTGTCGTGCCGCAGCTTGCTCGCCCGAACTGGACCGGCGTGACCTGCGGTGACCTGCGATAGCTGCGCCTACCTCACCGGGCGGCGAGCGCGCTTCCGAGCGCTGGTCCGTGTTCTGCCTGACGGGCCGGATGTCGCGGGCTCATCGCCCTGATCGCCAGCGTCGCTGCGATATCGTCCAGGCCGGCCATCTGGCAGGCCATCGCCAGGTGTGCGAACGCCGCCTCGACGGCCGGCAGTGAAGCGACGCGGCGACGCGCCCCTGAGCGGCGATCTGCGAGGCTGACAATCGAGGTCTTCTCAGTCTGTTAACCAACTGGACTCCCCAGGTCATCAGTTCCCCAGGGCCCCGGACGCCGGCGGTCACCAACTGGCGTGGCAGTTGCAATTCCAGGCCAAACAAACCCCGCCTCCTGTCTAGTGCACACGCGCTCCGGAAGCGTTTCGCCCTGGGTATTCCAGGTCTGCCCTTCTTCCACTTTGGGTGTAACCAGATACGGCCTTCTCCAGCCATTCACTCAGTGCCTGAGTGCCTCACCGCGTTAATCCGGTGCGAGGTCTGGCTTTCCGGCAGGCACCATCTCTCCTCGGGGAGGACGTCGCCGACATAACAGCCGGGATCCTGCCAGGTTTCGTCATTCGGCCGGGCGGATTCCGCAGCTGGCGGCGCGCTGGCTGCCGCTGGACGCTCCGGCGCCCGCGTCAGCGGGCCTGCGGTAGGTGACCGATCGGCCGGCGGCCCACGGCGATGTCATCCTGGGCCGGCTGGTATCCGTCAGCGCGGATCTCGATCGAATGCCGATCCGAACTTGTGGCATCGATCGCCCGGCTGAGATCCTCGGTCGATGCCGAAACCGTGAGTAAGTCGCGTCGAGGGCCGCACCTGTCCGATGACGCCCCGGGTGGTACCTCCACGCGAAGCCGGCCGTCCGACGGGCCTGCCGGGTCGGCTGTGGCATGGCGTGGACTTTCGGCGGGCGCAGCGGGACTGCACCGTCGCCGACGATAGGCCGGGACGATGCCAGTGGACCCGCGGACGGCAACCGGCGCGGCGCCGATGGCGCGGCCGACGCGAGGGCGCCGGGTCTGTCGAGCGCCGCCTCGGTCTGGCCGATGCGGTCAGCTGGAGGCGGACCACGGCGGTCGCGACGCGGCTGGCCGAGCGGAGGACGGCGGCTGAAGCCGACCGGCGGCAGACTCAGGAACAGCCCCGGCAACTGCGGGGCTGATGCGTGTTGCGCGACGTGCCACGCTGCCGTGTTGGGCTCCGGCGACGCCCGAAAGGCCAGAGCAGCGGGATGAAGGTCAGCTGTGCACGCATGCGCCGCGCCCCCTCACTCCCACTATAACACCGCGCCGACGCCGACCACCGGTTCGGTGGAATCTGACCGATACGTGGGCGCTTCCGCCGCTACCGGTTCGTCAGGCGCTCTCCGATCACTCCAGTCGCCGTCGTTTTTTCTGAGCCTGAACGTCCATTCGCGCGTCTCCGCGCGGGGCTCGCAGCTCACGATTTTCGGCATCGTTCACGAGCCGAGCCGCGGCAGACCGCGCGCGCCGACTCGGCCAGCGCGTCCACGCTGCCACCGCCTCGAACTCGAGCGACTGCGAGCGCAGATCCCTCGAACGCGTGCGTCAACGCGGCTTCGTCCACGCCGGGATAGACGGCGTGCGCCAATACCGGGCATCGAGCGCGCGTTTGTAAGCGACGCGGTAGCGATTGGAGCGCGTCGCGGATCTAGCAGCCCCGGGTCGCGTCTCACAGCGATGGGCGGCGCTGCGGGCCGCAGGCCGATTCGAGGCGAGGGTGACCGTCGGCGCGGTGCTTCGGGCACGCCGTTCAGCTGCCGGAGCGGGCGGCGCGGACGGGCGTTCGAGGGCGGGCGACAGGCGGCGAGACGTTCGGCGACGGCCACCTGCGGAAGACGCGCGTCGGCGGCCCGGGGCCGGTGTCTCGACGACGCGCCCGGAGCGCTGATGGCCGCCGTCGGCGCGGCGGCACAGACGGAGGCCGGCCGCACGGGGGCAATCGCGTCCTACTGCGACGGCGGGGACGGTCGCTCGCCGGCGCGAAGAAGCTCGGCCCGGACAGTGATCGGCGCGAGGGACCGGCGGCGAGACGCCGAGGGCGGGAATCGCATGCCCTGCCAGCGGCGCAGGCCGGCGCGGAGGCGGGCCTCGGCGGTTGGCGGTGCGCTCTGTGTCGACGCGCGGCCACGGCGAGGGTTCCGGCGGTCCGCGCCGGCCACGCCGGCTGCGGCGGCAGCAGAGCAGCATCCGAGGCCTGCGCGTGACCCGGGCACGAGCGGCGTCGAGCCTCTCGGCCGCAATCTCTGGAATGACCGGCGGCGCCGAGATCGAGCTCGAAACCAACTCGTCGAGGGCGGCGCGAGCCTCGGCAAACCGGCCGAGGAGGATCGCGGCTCGTGCGGCACCGAGACGGTGCTCGATACGCTCTGCGCCGGGCGCGCTCGTCCGAGCGAGAGAGGTTTCGCGGCCCGGATATCCGGAGGCCGCGCGCTCCGGCTGAGGCGGCGTTGCCTGGGCCCGGAGGTTGCGAGACGGGGCGAAGGAGACACGGCCGCGACCGTGGATCGGCTAACGACTCGCGCAGGACGCGAGCCGCGAGATGAGTCAGGATCGATCTGTACGGGCGCCGCATCGACCTCCCGCAGCGCGAGCGGTGACATCGCCGGCGTCGCGCGCGGCGCCGGGCGAGGATCGCCCAGATGAAGCTGGAGCGTCTGCCAGCGGCCGACAGGTCCACGCGCGCGCAGGGGGTGCAGGAGTGGTTCCACTGGCGCGTCGCTCGGCGAGTATATGACATGGCGGAGGTCTTTGCTGCCTGGATATTGCATGAGCTCGTCGTAACCGGATGCAGGCGGCGAACGCCGGCCTGACCGTCACGAACGCAGCCGGCGGGAAACGATCCGCTAGCATGGAAGATCGTGGGCCAGCGTGTATTACATCTGTATGCGGATTCGATTGACCGAGAGGAAAAAGACATGCCGCGAATTCGACAGCCACAACCAGGGATCGAGCAGCCTTTCGTTCGTAGCCGGACTGTTTCACCGGCGCGGTCATCGGCGCTGGCGTCGGCCTCTTGTTGCGCCCCGCGCCGGATCAGCTTGCGTGGACCCGGATCGTCGATTCGGCGTCGGCGATGGGCGGGAAAATGTCGGAAACGATCGATGCGGTCGCCGATGCCGGGCGCGACGCGTATCAGCAGGCGCGCGACGTCGCCGCCACGGCCGGAAGCGATGGTTGAGGCGCGGCCGGTGATGTCAGCAGCGGGGTCGAGAAGGCGCCGCCGCGGCAATCCGCCATGCCGCCGCAGCCGCACGCGGCCGCCGCCAGGAGTTCACGCCTCGAGCGTAATCGTCAGCGCTGCGCCAGTTGACGTCGCCGGGCGGACAGTAAAGCGATTCACTCTCGCCAGCCGCCGCGATCCGATCGAGGCGAGACCTCCAAGAAGCGCAGACCTTCAGGTGGACTTGCGATAGGTCAGCGTATTCGATTTCGTCTCGCCCCTCCGTCGCGGTCTGTCCTCGTGATGATGAGCGAGCCCTGCGCCAACTCTGCCCTTCTGTGTGCTCGCTCGACGGTCTCGTTCGTCATGACGAGCCTGTTGTCTTCCAACGATGCGGAAAGCGCGGCTCTGAACCTCCGCCGCCGACCGATTTCCACCTGAGACGCCGATCTGGAACGTGTCCGTCACGCTGTCCGCGAACTTCCGGCGTTCGACGATGAGCTCCAGGAACGCCGCCGGCATCTGGTGCGCCGAGACGTCGGTTCGCGTCGTGACGCTGGCTGGCGGACGGAGTGACGTTACAACGTCCGAACCGGCTGCGAGAAGCAGAAACCAGGACCCAGCGTCCGGAAAGTCACGGCTTGTCCTGCGCGGCCGCGGCGGCGCGATCACGGCAAGCTGGCTATATCGAGGCAGCAGGCGCGCCACATCACTACTGATTAGACACCGCGTGTGTTATTTGGAGCCCGGACCTTTATGCCTGCAGGAACGTCTCAACGAATATGCGCCCGGTCTCTTTCGTTTTCGGTGCAGAAGTATCCATCAGATCGGTGTTCAGCGCAATTTGCTGCGGCAGGGTGATCGTCCACGGGCGCGTGTGCGCCTTGGGATCGTCGACGGTGATCTCGAGGTCCCATGTTCCGTAGTTGATCCGACGGTATTTCTCCGTCACCGTCGCCGCACTCGTCAGCGGCGTGCCGCGTCCGATCCGCCCACCACTCGTCCTTGAATCCAGTGGTGGTCACGACCAGCGTATCGCCGACCCATTTGCCCGTGGAGTAGCCGTTGAAGGCGGGCGGCGGATCGACGGGCGCGGCGCGCCCATCGGTGAGGATTCCGCCGGAACTCGTTGTGTTCTTCGAACAAGATCGCGAGCAGGCCCGGCGACTGGACGAATCGCTTCGGGAGAATATTCGTGAGACGCTGCAGGATGCCTGCCGGGATCGCACTTGCCCGCCGGGCTGTCGGCTCGAAGGTTGGCCTGGCGCGACTGCCACAGCGTGCGCGCCCACGCCTGGTAGGGCAATCCGTCTTTCAGGCGTGCGGCGATGTCGGTGAACTCGGGAGGAAAGAGCGACGATCCGGCGACCGGTTCCGTCGTCGGCTCGGCGCCGGGCACGATCCGCGCGTTTGCCACACGCCGGACGAGATCAGGTTTGCCGCCGGTCCGCGGCGCCGGCGCGGTGAGATTCGGCCTGCCGTCGCGCCCCTTTCGGGACGCCTGGCGTCGGATAGTTGATCCATTGGGCCGCGATCGGCGCCGACCACAGGCAGACGATGCACAGCGCGACGGATTTCATCGGGAGACCTCGGCGGTAATCTACAACAGTGCACAAACCGCGCAGCCGCAGCGCCGCCTTCACAATCTCTCCACAATCGATCGCCAGACTCTCCTTATCGACATCGCGGAAGGAGAAAGGACTGAGCCATGGACGATCGAGGATCGAATGGAACGTCGCGCACCCTGGGTCCCGCTGGGCAATCACATCGGCTGGCGCTCGTGGCTGTGGCCGCCGTGGCCTACTAGCGTCGGCGCACACCGTGAGGCCGGCGCGCTCGCTGGCCGAACCCGTCCGCTGGCGCCACAGCGGGTTTGGCGGCATCTGGGTGTTCTTCCTGCTGTTCTGGGTCTTCGGCGGGCTCGCTGGATGTGGTGGGGGGCGGCCGCGGCTACGGCGCGGCACTACGGCCGTCACTACCGCCGGTGCTACGACGACCGCGACGAGTGGGACGAATGGCATCGCCGCGAGCACGAGCGCATGGACCGATCGAACGCGACTTCCTCCAGAGTTCAATCGGGCCCCGATCGCATAGGATCGAGAGGACCGCGCCGCCGTCGCGCGGTCCTTCCGCCATGCCCACAGTCCTCGTCGTAGACGATGAGCCGCAGATCGCGACCATCGCGCGCGACTACCTGTCGCGCGCGGGCTTCTCGGTCGAGGTGGCGACGGACGGAACGAGCGGCCTGGAGATGGCGCGGCAAAGCCGGCCGGACCTCGTGGTGCTCGACCTCGGGCTGCCGCGCCTCGACGGCCTGGCGGTCGCCCGTGCCCTGCGCCGCGAATCGGACGTGCCGATCATCATGCTGACGGCCGTGTGGACGAAGCCGATCGGCTCGCGTGGGTTCGACGTCGGCGCGGACGACTACATCACCAAGCCATTCGAGTCCCGCGTGAGCTCGTTGCGCGCGTGTCAAGCGTGCTGCGGCGGTCGCGGCACGCACCGCGGCCGGCGCGCAGTTCGAGCGTGGCCGACCTCTCGATCGACGTCGCAAAGATGCGCGTCGAGCGGGCGGCTCGCTGATCGACCTGACGGCGACGGAGTTCCAGCTGCTCGCCGCGCGCTGGCGCTATCCCGGGACCGGGTGTTCACGCGGGGGCAGCTGCTCGATGCCGTGCGCGGACGGAGGTCGAATCGTTCGAGCGCGCCATCGACGCGCACGTCAAGAATGTCCGCCGGAAGCTGGAGCGCGACCCCCATCGGCCCCGGTATGTGCTGACGGTCTACGGCATCGGGTACAGTTCGCCGAGTCATGACCGGCTGGCGCGGCGCTCCCCCGCGGTACGACCGTGCACCACCGCCCTGGTGGCCGCACGACGAGCACTGGCCACCGCGCGGGGCCGGTCTCTTCGCGAGCACCGGCGCGCGCGGTTCGTCCGTCGAAGCGGCTGAGTACAGTTTCTGGCCGCTGTGGGTCGCTGCTCTGGCTGGTCGCGAAGCTTCGGCCGGCGCGGGGCGTCGGCGGCGTGTTTCCATTTGGACCGGGGCATCGCCCTGCTCCTCGCGTGCGCTGCGGTGGCTGGCGCCGTCGCCATCATCATCCGCCGCATCGCCGGCCCGGTCAGCCGACATTGTTTCAGCCGCCGACCGGATCGCACACCGCGACTACGACGTGCGCGTCCGCGAGCCGAGTTCGGACCTGCATGGGTCGGGGATACGGCGCGCGCGTTCAACGCGATGGCGAGAAGCGAGCTCGCCTCGCAGGACAAGGCGCGGCGGCGGATGATGGCCGACATCGCGCACGAGCTCCGCACTCCGCTCGCGATCGTGCAGGGAAAACTCGAAGGGACTCCTCGACGGTGTCTACCCCGAGACGACGAACGGTTGCAGGGGCCTGCTGGAAGACACGCGCGTTCTTGGCAGGCTCGTCGAGGACCTGCGCGACGCTCTCCACTGCGGAGAGCGGCGCGCTGGCGCTCTCGAGAGGAACCCACCGACATCGTCGCGCTGGCACACGACGTTGTCTCATCGCTTTCAGCGCATGCGGAGAGCGCCGGGGTCGCGCTGCGGGTGGAGACTGGATTCGCGCCGATGAAATCGACGCCGATCGCGATCGATCCGCTGCCGGATCCGTGAGGTGCTGACCAACCTCGTGGCCAATGCGCTGCGCTACACGCCCCGCGGCAGGCCGCGTGCTCGTCAGCGTCGGCAGCCGCGCTGGCGGCAACGACAGCGTGGAAGTCAGGGTCGCCGACAACGGAGCCGGCATCATCCGCCGAGAAGGCTTGCCGCACATCTTCGATCCGGTTCTACAAAGGCGCTGGTTCGTCAGGCTCGGGGCTCGGGCTGACGATTGCGCGCGAGCCTGGTCGAGGCGCATGGCGGGACGATTCGAGCCGAGCCGGCCGGCGCAGGGCGACGATCGTGGTTGACCTGCCGCGGTAGCGGCGCGGCGGCTAAACCTCGGTGATCTGTGTGCCGTTCGCGCGGAACGGGAACTGGATCATCATGTTCCGGGACGAATCGCTGCCGCTTGAGGGGCGACGGCGTGCTCACTTGACAGGATTCTTATTTCGGGGTATGCTCGCCCAGCGAATTGCGCGCGGAGCTTCTCACCACTCTAGCCCAGGCCAAGAGTTCGGAGTTTCGTCGGCGCCGGCCGAAGGCCGCGCCATTCCTGTGTGTCCCGCGCCAGAAGATGCTCGCGGCGAAGTAAGCAAATCTTTGCGAACCACGCATCAAAGACCGTACGCTTTTACGGCCACGGTGGCGTCTATTTCGGCATAGGTCTCTCGCGTCTCCGCAAAGCGCCGGTCCGCCGCGCCCTGATCGGGCAGCGGCCCCGTCTCAGGAAGGGCCACGCCGTGGGATCGCCTCGCCGCGTTCGTCCGGTCAGCGCGCGAAGATAACGCGGCAGGGGCACGCTCCGCCGCTGCCGGCTGGTGATCGCGGGCGACCTATCCCGCAACGTGAAATCCGGGCGGTCCACGAACCGGGGATCGGTCGGTGAGCGTCAGGTTCGTTGCCCGTCGTTGAGGTCGGCGTCGTGCCGCCCACCGCGATCAGCACGTCCGCTTCAGGCGGTAGAAGATGTTGCGTCGGTGTGGTCACGGGTCCTGCTGCGCCGGGCGGCGCCCCGAATCCCGGCTTACACCCGCACGCAGTCGCTGCCGATGATGGCGCGCAGGTGGCCCATTCGCGCAAGGCACCAGCATGCACGGACCTCCGCGTTTGGATGTTCCTCGACGCAATCGGGCTGACCATTGGATCGCAAAGAGATCGTGAAAAGACGCGTTCCGATGCGTCCACAGCGTGGACGGGTCTGTGCCGTCGTCGCTGCTCCGCAGGTTTGACGCCGAAGCGACAGACTCCCAGCCCTCGATTTGCCGATGATGACCAGCCGCTTGCTGCCGTGCTGTGCTCCCGTAACAAGGTCCGCTGCCGCCGCTGCTGAGGATGAAACCCCCACGCGCGATTCTCCGAGATCTCCCGACGTCAGCCGACTGCTTCGCCCTCACAGCCCGCTCTGGCGATCGTCGTGAATCGTGTTGCGGGCGAGGTAGATGCGATGCATGTCCTTCTTGCGGGTCGTGCAACGCATTGACCTGCACACCGTCCCCTGAACAATGGGTGAGATGCAGAGTCGAGCACCCAGATGTGATGGCCCAGTCGGGCCGACCACGATACGGTGCGTCAGTCCTGATCGGTGGGCGCATTGCGGCAGACGCCCACGTGCGTGGACAAACACGTTGCGGACGGTCAGGTAGGTGCGGACCTGGCTCGTTGAAGATACGCCGCCGCCCAGCGGCATGACCAGACTCGCCGCCGTCGCGGATGGCGCTGTCGAGCGGTAAGTTCATCGGGTTGCGGGCATGGATGCCTTCGACGATCAGGCCGGCCCCGGTCGCCCGCAAATGATTGAAGCGGCCATTGCGGAGGAAGTCAACGGCCTGCTGGCGCGCCGGTCGCGACAGTCGACCGTCACGTCGCCATTGCTGCCGCTCGCGTCGATCACATCGCCCGAGCGCATGGTCGCCGGAATCGTGCGACTGGTGGTGCGGCCAGCGACCCCGGTGATCCCAACTGGCGGCGTGGGCACGCCCATTGGGTTTGTCAGGCAGATGCGTCTTGTTGGGCCTGCGGGCGATCCATCCCCAACAGACGATGGAAATCAGCAACGCCAAAAACATCAGTCTTCACTGTCGTCTACAACCTCGATCCATCGGGTCGGCGCCCGCCATCCATTTTGTCGCGTGATCTGGTTCGAATAGATCGATCCCAGTAGCTTCGAACCCAGACCGGCGCGATAACACGGTCCGGTTGTGACCGCCGTCATCCTCCTGTGCCGCGCACAGGATACTGCTGAGCCATCAAGAGAGCGCACGCGCCACCTATCGCCTGCTACGGCTGTCGCGGCCAGCCGGGAAACCGCCTGAGCGCTCACAGTCAACCTGCACTCAGAGGATTACGACGGCGAACGCAACAATGCAACGCCCCTCTTCTCATGCGGGGCTATCCACGATGCGAATGCCTGACGTTAGGCCCATGACGACCGAGGCGATCGTCTTCGCCTGGCCCACATCGCTGAATCGAATCCCGCGGGTCCCAGCGCCGCCGACAGAGTGTCATGGCCAACGGGAATGCCAGAACCTGAGCAAGGGAAACAGCAGCGATGGCGATGGTGGAGTGAGGGCCAGCGAATAACGACAAGACGTTCGGAAGTCATCGTCACACCTCCCGATAATCAAGCTAATGCTGTTTGTGGTTTCTTCAAGTGGCTTCTTCTTCATGCCAAGCAATTCATCACTGCGCCGAAGGACCGTCGTGGTGTCGAAGCTCACCCGCGCAGGATGGTGCGCACCACGGCTACGCGTCAAGGACCCGCTCCAAAACGCGTGCGCCACCGTTAAGCTACCCTTTGCGTTTTCGACGCCGCGACGGTATCCTGTCGGATCGGCGCGTCAAATTGATGGGGGAAAGTGGAGGCGCCGCCCGGATTTGAACCGGGGGTGGAGGTTTTGCAGACCTCTGCCTTACCTCTTGGCGACGGCGCCGTTAGAAATCGTCGCGCCGCCGAGGCCAGCGCAACCAAGCCTGAATGCACGCGAAGCTGGGGTCAGCGTCGGGGCCACGGCGAGACAACCTGCGCAGTGAGCGCTGCCAACCGCGAGCTCCGAAATGGCCGCCGTGAGTGAAAGTTGGAGCGGGAAACGGGATTCGAACCCGCGACTTCGACCTTGGCAAGGTCGCACTCTACCACTGAGTTATTCCCGCTCGCCCGAACACTTACCGTACCACACGGTCGAGTCCGGGTTCAACTCGACGGCCGGCTTCTTACGAGCCGGCGGCTGCGAGGGGCGTGGAGCCGCCAGCGCGGGCTGGGCGCCAGCGGCTGCGCCCGCCTGCAGCGCCTTTTCAAGCTCTGGATTCGCTCGCGGTGCCGCAGCCTCCGCTTCTGTTGACCTGGAATCGCGAACGATCGCCGTTACGTCTGGACATCATCAAGCCTTTCGTCGAGGAGACTCGAGTCGCGGAGGGATGCGACAGGTGATGGTGTCACGTTTCGCCCCGAACGGCCACGCGCCGCGCGAGCCCCGGCCTGAAGCCCGATCGCTTACGGAAGGCGAACCGAGCGCAGGACTTCCGCCGCTTCCTCCGGCGACGTCGGGTTGATGTAGAACCCGCTCCCCCACTCGAACCCGGCCAGGCGCGCGATGCGCGGCATCAGCTCCACGTGCCAGTGAAAGAACGCCGACGGCGTCCTCCGAGAACGGCGCGCTGTGGATGATGAGGTTATGCGGCGGGTGCTCGAGCGCGCGGTCCAGCCGCGCCAGCACCCACTTCAGCATCCGCGCGAGGCTCTCGAACACGTGCCGCGGCGCCTCCTCGAACCGCGACGCCGTGGCTGCGCGGCATCAGCCACGTCTCGAACGGCACCCGCGACGCGTACGGCGCCAGCGCGACGATGTCCGCGTTCTCGTGAATGAGCCGCCGGCCCGCGCGCGATTTCCTGGCGCACGATGTCGCAGAAGACGCAGCGCTCCTTGTCGCCTGTAGTGCCGCTGCGCCCCGTCGAGCTCCTCGCGCACGAAGTCCGGCACGATCGGCAGCGCGATGAGCTGGCGAGTGCGCGTGCTCGAGCGTCGCGCCGGCCGCCGCGCCGTGGTTCTTGAACAGCAGGATGTAGCGGAAGCGGATGTCGTTCTTCAGATCCAGCACGCGGTCGCGGAACGCCCAGAGCACGCGCTCGATCTCCAGCTCCGACATCGACGCGAACCCCTTGTCGTGGTCCGTGCGTCTCGATGATCACCTCGTGGGCGCCGATGCCGCTCATGCGATCGAACATCCCCTCGCCCTCGCGGTCGAGCGTGCCCTCGACGCGCAGCGCCGGAAACTTGTTGGGCACGACGCGCAGGTCCCAGCCGGGTCCGTTGGCCGCGCCGCTCGGCCGGTAGCGCCAGCACCTCGGGCGGCGTCACGTGCTCGCGGCCCGGGACAGAACGGACAGTGCTCGCGCCCGATCGCCGTCGCCTTCTCGAAGCGGAAGTCCATCGGCCGCTTCTGCCGCTCCGTGGACACGACGACCCAGCGGCCGGTAATCGGATCTTTTCGGAGCTCAGGCATCAGGAAGAAAGTTCGAAGTTGAAAGTGCAATGAAGTTCAGTCGAAAGTTCAAAGTTCGACGGTTCACGAGTTCAGGCGTCGAAGGCGTTCTGAATTATCTCGACGTCCGGCGCGCCGGCGCCAACCGTGAACGGACACGACGTCGAACCGGCACGGACAGTCTGACATCCGGTGGCGCAGCAGATATTCGCTGCGCCAGCCGCGCGATCCGCCGCTGTTTCGCGAACGTCACGGCCTCGGCCGCCTCGCCGAACCGCCGGCCTGACCGCGTCTTCACTTCGACGAACACCAGCACCGCGCCGTCGCGCGCGACGATGTCCAATTCTCCACTGCGGACGCGAAAGCGGCGGGCAACAATTGCGTACCCCGCGGCGCTCGAGCTCGCGGCACGCCAGATCTTCGCCGCTTTTCCCCAACGCCATCCGCGCTCCGGTCATGCGCGGTCGCGTGATGCAAACCCGCGACCTCGGCAGGCCTGATCGCCTGCACTACTCGTCCGCCGGCTCGCCCGGCCTGCCCGGCCCTGCCCGGCCTGCACTACTTCCGCTTCCACCGCGTGCCGCCGGCGACCGTCTTCGAGCAGCACGCCGCGCGCCGCCAGATCCTCGCGAATCCGATCGGCCTCGGCGAAGTCGCGGCGGCGCCGGGCCGCGTGGCGCTCCTCGATCGAGCCGCTCGATCTCCGTCGACCGGAAGCGGCGGCTGCTCGTCCTCGGCCCGGCGCAGGCTGAGTACGCCGAGCACGCGATCGAACCGCTCGAACGCGTCGCGGACGACCGGCACGTCGCCCGTGCCCATCTCGCCGGCGTCGATGGCGGAGTTGAGCGCGCGCACCAGCTCGAAGATCGCGCCGAGCGCGGCGGCCGTGTTCAGGTCGCTCCGCATCGCCTCGTCGAACGCCGTCGCGGCCTCCTCGACGCTGCGCCGCGATCTCGGGTGCGAGCCGGCCGCGGTGACGCGGTCGAGCGCGCGCAGAAAGTCCGCCAGCCGGCGCAGCGCCTCCTCGGCCTGCGCGAGGCTCTCCCACGTGAAGTTCAGCTGCTTGCGGTAGTGCGCCGACAGCAGCAGGTAGCGCACCGCCGACGGCCGGTAACCCTCGCGCGACGACGTCGGGAATCGTGTACGTGTTGCCGAGCGACTTCGACATCTTCTGCTCGTCGACGAGCAGGTACTCGACGTGGACCCAGAAGCGCGAGAACGGCTTGCCGGTCGCGCCTTCGCTCTGCGCGATCTCGTTCTCGTGGTGCGGGAAGATCAGATCGATGCCGCCGGCGTGGATGTCGATCGGCGACTCGCCGAGCAGGCGCAGCGCCATCGCCGAGCACTCGAGGTGCCAGCCCGGGCGGCCGGGCGGATCGACGACGTCCCACGTCGGCTCGTCCGGCTTGGTCGCCTTCCACAGCACGAAATCGCGGGCGTCGTCTTTGGCGTAGTTGTCGGCGTCGACGCGCGCGCCGGGCTTCATGCCCTCGTGATCGAGGTGCGCCAGCTTGCCGTAGCCGGGCAGCGTCGAGATCTTGAAGTAGATCGACCCGTCGCTGACGGTAGGTGTGGCCGTTCTGCGTCGAGCGCGGCGATGAGGTCGGCCATCGCGCTGCAGGTTGGCCTCGTCCGTCGCGCGCGGCATCTCCTCGACGTCCTCGAGCCCGAGCGCGCGCGAGTCCTCGAGGAACGCGGCGATGAACTGGTCGGTGTAGCTGCGCAGGTCCATGCCGGCCTTCTGCGCGCCGGCGATCGTCCGATCGTCCACGTCGGTGAAGTTCATCACCTGCTTCACGTCGTAGCCCGAGCAGGTACTTCAGCGTGCGGCGCAGCACGTCGAGGCAGACGAACGTCCGGAAATTGCCGATGTGCCCGCGCGCGTAGACCGTCAGGCCGCAGGTGTACATGCGGACGGTGTTGCCGGCGCCGGGCGCGAACGGCTCTTCGCTGCGTGTGAGGGTGTTGTAGAGGCGCATGGTCGGCGATAGCGGTCCTAGATCAACGCCAACGCTAGTGGCAGCCGGGGCACGTGGTGCGCCAGTCGCGCCCGGCCTGCGACACGACGATCTCGCAGCTCGCCGCCGCGCGCCTCGAACCGCACGGCTGCACGGCCGCGCGCGGCGACGCGCGCGCGCGCGCTGACCTGCCTGCACGAGCCGCTCGCAGCGTGTCGCCGGCATAGCCGCGCGTGGGCGAGCACCGTTCGCAGCAGATCGGTCGAGCATCTCCGTGTCGTGCGCGTGGCCCGGGAGCGTCAGCGCGAAGGCAGAAGTCGTCGGAGCGGCCACGAAGGGCGATTCTACAGTGAAAGGCGATCGAACAGCACGCGGGCGCGGGCGCAGTCGGCGGCGATCTGCGATTTCAGCAGGTCCAGCGAGTCGAACGCGCGCTCGTCGCGCAGCCGCTGGACGAAGCCGAGGCGGATCGTCGCCCCATAGAGATCGCGATCGAGGTCGAAGATGTGCGTCTCGATCGGTCGTCCGGCCGGACGCGTCGACGGTCGGCCGCGTCGCCGATGTTGGTGACCGACGGCATCACGATGCCGTCGACGATGGCGGTCGTCGCGTAGACGCCGTGCGGCGGCAGCGAGCTCGTTCTCGGTGCAGAGGTTCGCGGTCGGAAATCCGATGGTCCGGCCGCGCTGCGTCGCCGCGGACCACCACGCCGTCAATCGACATACGGATGGCCCGAGCAGCGCCGCCGCCTCGTCCACGCGCGCCTCGCTGACCAGACGCCGCACCCGCGTGCTGCTGACCACGAAGTCCTTGTAGCGCACCGGGTCGATCTTCTCGGCCTTGAACCCGTAGCGCGCGCCGAGCGTCCGCAGCAGCGAGAAGTTGCCGGACCGATCGTGGCCGAACAGGAAGTTCGCGCCGACCCACACCTCGGACACGCGCAGCCACTCGACGAGCACGGTCCGCACGAACGTCTCCGGCTCCCACTGCGACAGCTCGTGCGTGAAGCGGACGATGGCCGCGCCGTCGACGCCGGCCTGCGCCAGTCCGTCGAGCTTCTGCGCCTTCGTCATCAGCAGCGGCGGCGCCTTGTCGGGCCGCACGACCCGCGGCGGATGCGGATCGAACGTCATCGACGACGGACGGTGGCGCCGGCGCTCGCTGGCGACCCGCTGCAGCGCGGTCGAGAATCTTGCGATGACCGCGGTGCAGGCCGTCGAAGTTGCCGAGCGCCAGCACCGGCTGCTTCCAGCGCGCCGGCCGCGCATCGTCGGGAAAATGGATGATGTCCACGATTACGCCGCGAATCTCCAGCACCTGGCCATCATAAGCCAACTCCACGCCGGCGGGCAGCCGCGCGCAGGTGGCGTCGTGCGCCAGATCGTGGGCGATGTGCGTGAAATAGCGTGCGCTCGGGCCGCAGGCGCGCGACGACGTCGAGCGGCCTGATCGACGCTGAAGTGCGTGCTGTGCGGACGATCGCGCAGCGCGTCGAGCACGAGCGTGCGCACGCCGCCGAGCAGCGGCCACGACGCCGCCGGGATCTCGTTGCAATCGGTCAGGTACGCGAACGCGCCGACGCGGAAGCCGAGGATCGGCAGCGGGCCGTGCAGCACCGGCACGGGCACGACCTCGACAGCCGCCGAGCGAGAACGGACCGCCGATCGCGAACGGCACGAGCTTCGGCACGCCGCCGCCGTGCGCCGGCGGCGGGTTGAAGATGTACGCGAACATCCGCCGGATGTCCGCGAGCGTCGTCCGGCGCCGCCGATGATCGGGATCGGCGACCGCTGCATCGTGATTGAAGCGCCGCACCTCGTCGATGCCGAAGACGTGGTCCGCGTGCGCGTGCGTGAAGAGGATCGCGTCCACGCGGCGGACGTCGTTCGCCAGCGCCTGCGCGCGCAGATCGGTGGACGTGTCGACGAGGACGTAGCGGACCGAGCCGGCGACGGCGCCGGCATCGCGCCGACTCGGCGCCGTCACCAGAGTCGATGCAGGATCGACGGCCGCGTCCGCCGGTCGCGCGGGTCGGTCGACCGGCACACCGCGCAGTCGCAGCCGATGGCCGGCACGCCGCTCGACGTGCCGGTCCCGAGCATCGTCACGCGGAACGGACGCGGCGCGCGGCGTGCCGCTCACGGCTGGATGATGCGCGACGTCTCGCCGCTGGCCTCGAGGAAGCGGACCCGCAGCTCGTAGAGCACCTGCTCGAGCATCTGGCGCTCTTCCGCCGTCAGGTTGCCGCGCGTCTTCTCCTCGAGCAGCGCGAGGATGGCGATCATCTGCGCGGCGCCCTCGAGGTTCGGCTCGAGCTTCTCGCCGGTCGCCGGATCGGCGCATGATCGCCGAGATGGATCGCCGCCGTGGTGGCGAGCGACACGACGAAAGCGGCAAAGGAGAGTTCAGACATTGGGTAATTGGATGACTGGGTAATCTGGTAATTTTAGCAAATGCAGAGAGTTCGCGCGCCTCGTTGACATCGTGGCCACGCTTCGGGCACCGGACGGCTGCCCGTGGGACCGCGAGCAGACCATCGACTCGCTGAAGCCCTACGTGCTCGAGGAGACCTACGAGGTGCTCGAGGCCATCGACCGCGCACGACCACGCCGCGCTCCGCGAGGAACTCGGGCGATTTCCTGTTCGAGGCCGTCTTTCGTGGCGCAGCTCGAGGCCGGAGGCGGGACATTTCACCGTCGCCGACGCGCTGACCGCGCATCGCCGACAAGCTGGTGCGGCGGCACCCGCACGTGTTCGCGCGCGAGCGAGGGCGACGCGCCGCTCGGCTCGCGGCCGAGGTGCGTCACGCGGTGGGAACAGATCAAGGCCGCAGGAGCGCGGCAGCGTCGGCGAAGCCGAAGACGCTGCTCGGCGGCGTCCCGGCGGCCCTGCCCGCCCTGCTCCGGGCCTACCAGATCGGCCTGCGCGCCGCGGTCGGTCGGCTTCGACTGGTCGCGGCCGCCGACGTCGTGGACAAGATCCAGGAGGAGGTCGACGAGCTGCGGGAGTGGTCGCCGGCGGCGCGCCGACGGACCACGAGCGCGCCGAGGAGGAGATGGGCGACCTGCTCTTCTCCATCGCGAACCTGTCGCGGCAGCTCGGGATCGAGCCCGGAGACCGCGCTGCGCAAGGCGAACGACAAGTTCACGAAGCGCTTCGAGACGATGGAACACGTCCGTCGCGCAAGCCGGGCCGGACCATGAGGAGCCATGAGCATGGAGGAGCTGGAACAGGAGTGGCAACAGGCCAAATCAGCGCAGCCAGCTGGCTAGACACGGCTGCAACCACGAAGACACGAAGGGCACGAAGGCCGTAGAACGTCATCACAGAACGACGCGCCGGATGCCATCCTCCAAGAGCCGGCACGTTGAAGTTGATCAGCAGGCCGACCCGTAGTCCCGGTGGCCCGCAGATAGCTCAGCGACTGCGCAACGTGAATCGGATGCAGCCGTTCCACGGACTTGACCTCGACGATCACGTAGCGCTCGACCACGAGCAGGTCGAGCCGATGGTGCGCAAGATCAGTGCCGCCCCGGTAGTCGACTGGAGCACGTGCTTCTCGGCTCTCGAAGCATCGCCGCCGACTCGCAGCTCGATCGGCATACCGCGCTGCGTAAACCGTCTCGACTGCAAGCCAGGCCCAAGCTCGCGATGGACCGTCAGGCAGCAGCCGATGATCCGTCGCGCACAGGTCTTCGAGTTCGTCGGCAGCGGTCGAGGCGATGCGTAACGTGACATGCGCTCTTCGTGTCCTTCGTGTCTTCGTGGATTGCGATGATGAGCTCAGACGTTGTTGCGGCCAGTGAACGTGTGAACGTCGAGCGAGTAGCCGTCGGTATCGATCGGTGACCGCGCCGTCGCGGTCGGTGCGGAAGATCTCCGCGCCGGCTTCGCGGTAGCGCGTCGAGCACTTCCGGCACCGGGATGTCCGAAGTGGTTGGCGCGGCCGACGCTGACGACGGCGACGTGCGGCGGAGCGCGCGGATGAACTCCGTGGTGCTCGAGGTCAGGCTGCCGTGGTGCGGGACCTTCACGATCGCGCAGCGGCGACGGCCGCAATGCGCCGGCGCGCAGGTCGCGCTCGACGGCCTTGCCGATGTCGCCGGTCAGCACGACCGAGACGTCCCGCCAGCGCACATCCGACGACGATCGAGTCGTCGTTGCGGACGCGCTGCCGTTCCCAGTCCGGCAGATCCGGATGCCGCACGACGACATCGACGCCGTCGATCCGTCAGCGGTCGCCCGTCGCTCACGTTCGTCCAGCTGCAGCCCGAGGTCCGCGGCGGCGCCGCGCAGCGCGTGCAGCGGCTCGAACGCGCGGCACGGGAATGCCCTCCCACACCTCCCGCGGCCTGAACTCGCGCAGGATCGCCGCGGCTCCGCCGATGTGATCGGGATCGCCGTGCGTGAGGACGAGGTAGTCCAGACGCGCGCACGCCGGCCATCTCGAAGCGGCGGCGCGACGACGCGGTCGCCGATGTCGAACGCCCGAAGCACGCGGTCGACGACGAGGCCGCCGGTGTCGACGAGCAGCGTGGCGCCGCGCGGAAACCTGACGAACGCCGAGTCGCCCTGCCCCACGTCGAGAAACGTGACGTGCAGCCGGCCATCGCCGCGCGGACGCCGACGAGCGTCCACGGCTGCGGCCAGCATCCAGATGGCAGCGCCGACGCGCCGCGGCCAGCGCGTAGCCGGTCGAGCGCGGGCGCGATCCACCAGACGGACGACGAGCGCCGCGTAGTAGATCGGCGACGCACGGCCAGCCGGTGGCGCCGCGACCCTGAACGTCGACCGCGGCGCAAACGCGGACGAGATCGGCTGACCGACGAGCCCTCGGCGCCCAGCGTGCGCGACCAGCCGCACGCCAGCGACAGCCACGCGACGCGGCGAACACCGCCGGCACGACGGCCATCCCGGCGACCTGGGTGACCGCCATCAGCGGAATCGCCAGGAAGTTCAGCGCGAGGCCGGCGAAGGTGACGCGCGAGAAAAGCAGCGCGCCGACCGGCAACAGCAGCGCTCTCGGTGGCCGCCGAGGCGACGAACAGCGCCGCGACCGGCGCCAGCGAGGCGCGGCACGCGGCGCGACGCTGCAGCTACGGGCGCGACCGACCAGGATGGCGCAGGGTCGCGCCGAAGGTCAGGACGAACGCCGGGTCGGCGACCGACAGCGGGTCCGCAGCCAGCGAGCAGACACGGCCACGGCACGACAGCGCGTTGAGCGGCGGGCTGCGCTGATCGAGCGGCGCGGCCGCGAGGTAGACGACCGCCATGAGCGTCGCGCGATCGACCGACGCGCCGCCGCCCACCAGGTAGCCGTAGGCGACCAGCAGCGACGATCGACGCCACGCATCGCCGACGCGCCCGAGCAGGCCGGCCAGCCGGAAACCGCCGATCATCAGGCCCGGCGAGAATCGCGATGTTGCCGCCGGAAATCGCGATGACGTGGTACGTGCCGGCCTCCTGCAGCCGCCGCTCGCACGTCGTCGTCGAGGCCGGCGCGGTCGCCGATGACGATGGCCGTGACGATCGCCGGCGGATCGCGCGCTCCACCGGCCCGACAGCGTCGCCGATGGCGCGGCGCGCGAAGGCGCGTGCGCCGGCCATCCGCTTCGTCGATCCAGCCTGCCGCGGGCCGAGCACGTCCACGAGCGCTCCGCTCTTCGACGGTCCCGACCAGAGCGATCGTGCCGCGCATCTGCGAGCGCCCGTTCGGCATCGGGCACGCCGTCGATCGAGATACGCGCGGCGCGGTGCAGATCGCACCGGCAGCCGGACGCGTGCGGCCGGCGCGCCACTCGTCCATCAGTGCGGCGCGCAGCGAGCCGACGACTGTGATGCAGAGACGCCGCCGCCGACGGATTCGCGGCGGACCGGCCGCGGCGTCGGCGCGCGCGCCGATGCCGATCCACCGCACGTCGAGGTTCAGCGACACGCCGCCGGCGCGTCGGACGCGCGCGTCGCTTCGCAGCGCGCCTTCGACGAACGCGAACGCCGATGGCGTCCTCCGTCGGGCCGACGAGCGCCCGGCCTCGACGCCCGTCGCGCTCGCGCGCGCGGCAGCTCGATCGAACGCCACCCGCAAGCGATGGACCGCCGCGCGTGCTGCCACGCGTCGGACGACGAGCAGCGCGCCTCCGCCGCGAAGCCCGCGACGACGACGCGCGATCGCCAGCGAGCAGCGCTCGGCCGACGCGAGACGTGGCGACGGCCGCGACGACCGCGCCGACCAGCAGGACAGACGCGAAGGAAGTCTGGAGACGTCGGGCCGATAGAGCCCGACCGCACGACCCGCAAGCAGACCGATGGCCGGAATGGCTGCCGACAACGCGCACACGTCGGCAGCTGTGCAAGTTCCGTGACGCGATCCTTACCACGAAGGACACGAAGGACACGAAGTCCTTCTAGATCTAAAGAACTTCGTGATCTTCGTGTCTTCGTGACTGAAGTCGTCGAGGAGCTGGTTGCAGAAACTGCGCGGCGGCTAGACGCTTCTCGGCGGCAATTCCTGCGTAGTAGTCCTGCAGCGCGCGGACGCCGAGGCCCTGCTCGCGCAGGCCGCGGATGGCGCTGACGGCGGCGGCGGCGCCGGTGAGCGTCGTGATGCACGGCACCTCGTGCATCATCGCGGCGCGCCGGACGGCGCGGTCGTCGAAGAACGACTCGCGGCCGAGCGGCGTGTTGATGACCAGATCGACCTTGCGGTTGACGATCTCGTCGGCGATGTTCGGCCGCCCTTCGTTCACCTTGATAGACGACGTCGACGTCGAGGCCGTAGGCGCGCAGGTAGGCGCGCCGTGCCGCGCGTCGCGATCAGGCGGAAGCCCAGCTCCGCCAGGTCGCGCGCGATCGGCAGCAGGTTCGCCTTGTCGTCGTTGTTGACGCTGACGAACGCCGTGCCGCTCTCCGGCAGCCGCTGCCCCACCGACAGCTGCGCCTTCGCGAACGCGACGCCGAAGTTGCTCGACCCGCCCATCACCTCGCCGGTCGACTTCATCTCGGGCCCGAGAATCGTGTCGACGCCCGGGAACCGCACGAACGGGAACACCGGGCTCTTCACGAACACGCCGGCCGACTTCGAGGTCGCGCGGTGAGCCCGAGCTCCGCGAGCGTGCGGCCGGCCATCACCTTCGCCGCGACCTTCGCCAGCGACACGCCGGTCGCCTTCGACAGATACGGCACGGTGCGCGACGCGCGCGGGTTCACCTCGAGCACGTACACCACGTCGTCCTTGGTCGCGAACTGCACGTTCATCAGGCCGACGACCTTCGAGCGCGCGCGCGATGCGGCGCGTGTAGCTCGCGAATGCGTCTGCGAGGTGGCGCTCGGGGCAGATGAACGGCGGCACGACGCACGAGCTGTCGCCGGAGTGGATGCCGGCCTCCTCGATGTGCTCCATGATGCCGCCGATGACGACGGCGCCGGTCGCGTCGGCGACGGCGTCGACGTCGAACTCGAACGCGTCCTCGAGGAACTTGTCGACGAGCACCGGATGCTCGGGCGACGCGTCGACGGCCTGCGTCATGTAGCGATCGAGCGTCGCCGACGTCGTAGACGATCGCCATCGCCGCGCCCGCCGAGCACGTACGACGGCCGGACGACGACCGGGAATCCGATCGACGCCGCGACCTCGCGCGCTTCCTCGCGCGACGTCGCCGTGCCGCTCGCCGGCTGCGTGATGTTCAGGCTCCGACAGCAGCGCCGCGAAACCGCTTGCGATCCTCGGCGAGGTCGATCGAATCGGGCGACGTGCCGAGAATCGCGCACGCCGGCGTCCTGCAGCGCGAGCGCCAGCTTGAGCGGCGTCTGGCCGCCGAACTGCACGAGGCACGACACCTCGCCGCCGGCCGACCGCTCGGTCTCGATGACCGCCATCACGTCCTCGAACGTCAGCGGCTGGAAGTACAGCCGGTCGGCCGTGTCGTAGTCGGTCGAGACCGTCTCCGGGTTGCAGTTGATCATCACCGTCTCGAGGCCTTCTTCGCGCAGCGCGAAGGCGGCGTGGCAGCAGCAGTAGTCGAACTCGATGCCCTGCCCGATCCGGTTCGGCCCGCTGCCGAGGATGACGACCTTCTTGCGCGCGTTCGGGTTCGACTCGCAGCGTCGGCTCGTAGCGAGCTGTACAGATACGGCGTGAACGACTCGAACTCGGCCGCGCACGTGTCGACGCGCTTGTAGACCGGCTGCGAGCGCCTGCGCTACGCGCCGCTCGCGGACGGCGGTCTCGGTCGCGCCGAGCGCCAGCGCGAGCTCCTGCGTCGCCGAAGCCGGCGCGCTTCAGCCGCCGCATCGCGTCCGGCGACAGCCCGTCGAGCCCGTGCGCCGCCAGCCGCTGCGCAGTCTCGACGATTTCGGCGAACTGGCTGCAGGAACCACGGATCGATCTTCGTCGGCTCGTGGACCTGCTCGACGCGTCCAGCCGCGATCGAGCGCGCGGAACAGGTCCCACATCCGGCGATCGTTCGGCACCGCCAGCCGCTTCCGCAGCGCGACGTCGCTCTCCTCCGTGCCGGCATGCCCTCGGTCCGGTCGCTGTCGCCGGCGCGAACAGCAGGCCGCTCGCGCCCGAGCTCGAGCGACCGGACGCCCTTCATGAACGCTTCCTTGAACGTCCGGCCGATCGCCATCGCCTCGCCGACCGACTTCATCTGCGTCGTCAGCGTGCGATCGGCCTGCGGGAACTTCTCGAAGTTCCAGCGCGGGATCTTGACGACGACGTAGTCGATCGTCGGCTCGAAGCGACGCCGGCGTGAGCGCGCGTGATGTCGTTCGGGATCTCGTCGAGGTGGTAGCCGAGCGCGAGCTTGGCGGCGATCTTCGCGATCGGGAAGCCGGTCGCCTTCGACGCGAGCGCCGACGACCGCGACACGCGCGGGTTCATCTCGATCGACGACCATCCGGCCGTCGGCCGGGTTGACCGCGAACTGGATGTTCGACCCGCCGGTTTCGACGCCGACCTTGCGGATGATGCGGCCGCGCGGCGTCGCGCATCCGCTGATATTCCTTGTCGCTGAGCGTCAGGATCGGCGCGACGGTGATGCTGTCGCCGGTGTGCACGCCCATCGGATCGATGTTCTCGATCGAGCAGATGACGACGAAGTTGTCGGCGACGTCGCGCATCACCTCGAGCTCGAATTCCTTCCAGCCGATCACCGATTCCTCGACCAGGACCTCGTGGACCGGGCTCAGCTCGAGGCCGCGCTCGGCCAGCTCGCGGAACTCTTCGATGTTGTAGGCGATGCCGCCGCCGACGCCGCCCAGCGTGAACGACGGGCGGATGACCAGCGGGAAGCCGAGCGTCTGCGCCAGGTTCAACGCCTCGGCGCAGCGAGCGCGCGCAGGCCGCTCTGCGGCACGTCGAGGCCGATCTCGCGCATCGCGTCCTTGAACAGCAGCCGGTCTTCGGCGACCTTGATCGCCTCGATCGACGCGCCGATCAGCTTGACGTTGTATTTCTCGAGGATGCCGGCGTTCGCGAGGTCCACGGCCAGGTTGAGCGCCGTCTGGCCGCCGACCGTCGGCAGGATCGCGTCGGGCCGCTCGCGCTCGATGATCGCCGCCGAGCACTTCCGGCGTGAGCGGCTCGACGTAGGTGCGATCCGCCAGCTCGGGGTCGGTCATGATCGTCGCCGGGTTGCTGTTGACGAGGATGACCTCGAGCCCTTCGGCGCGCAGCGCCTTGCAGGCCTGGCTGCCCGAGTAGTCGAACTCGCACGCCTGACCGATGACGATCGGGCCGGAGCCGATGATGAGCACGCGTTTCAGATCGGTGCGCTTTGGCATCTTACGTTGGGGGCTGGCGGCTGGAGGCTAGGCTCGGAAGACGCTCCTGCCGCCTAGCCCCTAGCCTCTAGCCTCTAGTCCCTTCTATCAGTCCCAATGAAGTCGTCGAACAGGTAATCCGCGTCGTGCGGGCCGGGCGACGCTTCCGGGATGATACTGCACGCAGAACACCGGCTGCGTCTTGTGGCGCAGGCCCTCGACCGTGCCGTCGCATAGATTCAGGTGCGTCACGGCCGACATCGTCGGGCAGCGACGCCGGATCGACGGCGAAGCCGTGGTTCTGCGACGTGATCTCGACCTTCCCGGTCTCGAGCTTCTTCACCGGATGGTTGCGCGCCGCGGTGGCCGAACTTCAGCTTGAACGTCGTGCCCGCCCATCGCGAGGCCGAGAATCTGATGGCCGAGGCAGATGCCGAACACCGGCACGTTCGAGGCGACGAGCGCCTTCGCGTTGTCGATCGCGTAGGTCAGCAGCGGCCGGATCGCCGGGCCCGTTGCTCAGGAACACGCCGTCGGGCTGCGGTCGCCAGCAACTCCGACGCGGGCGCGGTCGCCGGGATACACGCGCACGTCGCAGCCGTGCGCGCTCAGCCGCCGCAGGATGTTCCGCTTCATGCCGAAGTCGTACGCGGCGATCTTCAGCCGGCGCTTCGCGACGGCGTCCCGCGGCGATGCCGAACTCGCCGGGATCCTCCTGCGGGCCAGTCGAACGCGCGCGTCCGGTGGTCACGTCGCGCACGAGATCCGACCCTTCCATCTTCGGCAGCGCCGCGCGCGCGCTCGACGAGCGCCTACGGATCGAGACCGCTGCCCGGTCACGACGACGCCGCGCATCACGCCGCCGGACCGCAGCATGCCGCGTGAGCGCCCGCGTGTCGATGTCGGAGATGGCGACGATGCCGTTGGCGACGAGGTAGTCGCGCAGCGTGCCCTCCGCGCGCCAGTTGCTCGCGACCGGCGATTGCGTCGCGCACGATGAAGCCGGCCACCTGCGGCGCGCGCGATTCGACGTCGTCGCGCCGACACGCCGTAGTTGCCGATCTCCGGGCACGTCATCGTCACGATCTGCCCGGAGTACGACGGATCGGTCAGCACTTCCTGATAGCCCGGTCATGCTCGTGTTGAACACGACTTCGCCGCCGCGCCTCGCCTTCCGCGCCCGCGGCCTGGCCGCGGAACCACGTGCCGTCTTCCAACGCGAGAATCGCCTCTATGCCCACCACTCCAGCCTCTACTTCTAAGTTCTAACTTCTAAGTTCTAGCCCCAAAGTCACCGTTCGAGCGACGCGGTGACGCCGGTTCGGCTCGGTCGCGCTCACCTGCACCGATGACGACCACGGCCGGTGCCCCCTCGAGCGTCATGCGCACGTCGTGGGCGCCGACCTTGACGAGCGGGAACGTGAAGCGGCGTCGTGCCCACCTGCCTGCCATCCAGGAACACCACGGCGCCTGACGGCTTCGATTCGATCGCGAGCGGCGCCTCGGTCCGCGCCGGCACAGCCGGCGGCGTCCGACCATCGGCACGGTCAGCGTCACGGTTGGCTGCGCCGCGGTGATCACGATCCGGCGTTCGACGGTCGTGTAGCCTTCGCGCACGAGGCGCACCTGGTGCGGGCCGCGGGCAAGGTCGCGGACCGTGGCCGGCGTCTCGCCGCCGCCGTGACCGTCGACGAACACGCGCGCGCCGCGGCGGCGTCGAGACGCGCACCAGCACGCGGCCGGCAAAGAGCGGCGCAACCGGTGGCGCGGGGCGCGCGGGCGCCGGTCCCGGCGCGCCAGCGCGGCGGCAGAGGCCGGGACTCGATCGCCCCGCCTTCGGGTTCCCGCACGACGGGCGGCGCGGCTGCCGCAGGAGCCGCGGCGTTCTCCGGCGGCTGTGCGAGGCTGGCAACGGCGACCGGACGATCGCGGATGGCGACGGCGTAAGCCAGCGCCGAACCCGAGCGCAGCGCCAACGAGAGCGGCCAGCGCGAGCGGCCAGACGAGTGACGAGGCTCGATGCCTCGGCGGCCGGCGCGGGCGACAGCAAGCTTCCATGCACTACGGAGCCTCGACGGCGCCGGGCTCGACAAATTCACTGGATCCACGTAGGTCAGGGGTCCACTGGGTCCGAGGGGTCCGTCAGGTCCGAGAGGTCCAATGGGTTCGAGGGGTTCCGGGGGCCCGACGGGTTCGCTGGTTCCGCCAAATCCGAGAGACGCTGCGGGTTCGGCCGTGCCGATTTCGACTGGCGCATCTGAAGCCGATAACGTCCTTGAGAACGGCTTCGACTTCGGCTTCTGATGTCCGAGCGTCGCGCAGGCTCGAGCGCGTGGAGCGTCAACTCCGCAGGCCCCTCTTCGTCGAGCGGCAACCGGGGCTCGGCGGCCGGCCCGCGACGCCGTGTTCCGCCGGACCATGCGGCTCACCTTCGCAGGCTTGCCCTCGGAAGCTGCCGCGAGCGCGGCGGAAAATTCCGACGCGGTGCCGAACCGATCCGCCATGTCGTCGGCGAGCGCCGCGCCAACACATCGTGCAAGGCCGGCAGGTGGCCGCCGCAGCGCGTCGGTGATGGCCTCGACGGCCTGGGCGCCGGTGCCGGACAGGCGCCGGCCCCACCAGTTCGCAGGCGATGGCCGCGAGGCTGAAGATATCCGCGCGGCGGTCCCACGCGCCGCCGCCGATGCGTTCGGGCGCCGTGTAGGGCCGACGGACCGGCGCCGGCACGCCGACTACGTTCGAGCGCGCGCGTGATGCCCAGGCCCACCGGGCGCGAAAATTCTCAGGCGAAGCAGGACATCGCGCGGGTGCAGCGACGCCGTGGCGATCTGGAGGTCCGGCGGCGTAGTCCGAGCCTCCGCCAGCCGGGAAACGATGCTCCAGCGCGTCGGCCACGGGCGGCGGGCCGCCCTCGCGAATCACGACGTCGAGCGACTCCGCCGTGACGTAGTCCTGAGCGAGGTACGCGGTGACGCCGTCGATGCCGGCGGCCAGCGGGCGCCGCAATCGACGGGATGGTCGAGCCCGGCGCGCGATCAGCTGCTCGAATTCGGCGACGAGCTGGTGGACGCGCTCGGGCAGGCAGGTCAGGCGGAAGAGCTTGATCGCGCGACGAGCCGATCGCGCGTCCGGTTCATGCGCGCACGGAACACCGGACCCAACGCACCGCACCGATCTGATGAAGCACGCGAAATGGACCGAAGGCATCGGGGAGCCGTAGAGCCGGCAGCTTCCGTGTGCAGTGATGACTCCTCAGAGGAAGGCGACTTCATGGTAACACTGATCCATGGCAGCCGATCGTGTAAAGTAGGTCTTCGGTGCAGGCAAACCCTACCGCGACGCCGCTCCACAGACAGGTGAACCGGCAACCGCGCGCACGAGCATCGATCTGCGCCGTTTTCCCTGGGATGAAGCGGCTCGCCGCCGACTACGCGTTCGCGTTCGGCAGCCTCGCGCCGTTTTTCTGCGGGCGACCCCAAAGACGACGATCGCGCGTGGGCCGACGCGCGATCGCCCGCGCGCCCAGGCGCACCCGCGCGATCGTCAGCAGTTGGCACGGGCCATCGGCGAGCAGCAGCGGCGCCGCGGGCGCGCCCGCCCAGGCCGTGCTAGCGGCGGCGAGCCGTCTCGCGGACGCCACGGACCGTGGCCGGTCGCTGACCGGCCAGCAGGCGGGCCTCTTCGGCGGTCCGCTGCTTCACGCTGCTCAAGGCGCTCACGGCGCTCAAGCTCGCCGAACAGGTGTCGCGCGATCACGGCGTGCCGGCGCGTCGCCGTCTTCTGGATCGAAGCCGAAGACCACGACTGGGACGAAGTGCGGTCGTGCACGGTCTTCGACGAGACGACTCGAGTCGCCGCGACCGGTGTCGCTGCCACCGCCCGGCGGGCGACCGGCTGCCGGTCGCGACCATCGCGCTCGACGACCACGATCGCCGGCGGCACTCGACCGAGCTCGAGCAGACGCTTCCGCGCCACCGAGTTCCGCGCGCGCTGCTCGCCGATCTCGCGCGAGCCTACGCAGCCCGGCGCCGGAATGGCCGACGCGTTCGGCACGATGGCTGGAGCGCGTGCTCGGCGAACGCGGCCTCGTCGTGTACGACGCGTCGGATCCCGCCGCGAAGCCGCTCGTCGAGCCAGGTGTTCAGCGCGCGAGCTGTCGACGCCGGGCCAGACGGCGCAGGCTCGCGTCGCAGGCCGGCGCCGACTTGGCCGCGCGCGGCTATCACGCGCAGGTGCAGGCGGCCGGACGACAGCCTGGCGCTCGTTCCGCCTCGACGGCGAAGCCGCCGCGCCATCCGCCAGCAGGACGGTCATTTGGTCGTCGGCGACGCAGCTACGCCAGCCGGCCGCGCTCGTCGCAGGAAGCCGGCGAACGTCCGGCCGGCGGGTTCAGCCCCGAGCGTGCTGCTGCGGCCCGTCGTGCAGGACGCGCTGTTCCCGACCGATCTGTTACGTCGCCGGGCCCGAGCGAGCTGGCCTATCTCGGCCAGCTGCGCGGCGTGTACGACGCACTTCGGCGTGCCGATGCCGCTGATATACCCGCGCGCCACGCGCCACGCTCGTCGACTCGGCGTCGCTCGCGGTTCCTCACGCAGATATCAGCTTGCCGCTCGAGGCGCTGCAGCCGCAGGACGAAGGCGGCGCTGAACGAGCTGCTCGAAGCCGCAGATTCCGCCGGACGTCGATGCATGCGTTCGCCGCCGCCGGCGCAGCGCATCGACAGCGCAGATGGCGCGGGTGATCGACGCGCATGCCGGCGCTCGACCCGACGCTCGAGGGCGCCGCGCGGAATCACGGCTCGGCGGATGCAGCACGACCTGGAGAACGCTGCACGGCAAGACGATTCAGGCGGCCAAGCGGAACGAACGACACGCTCCGCCGGCAATTCGTCCGCACGCGCGCGCTCGCCTTCCCCAACGGCCACGCGCAGGAACGCACGATCGGCTTCGTCTCGTTCCTGAACCAGTACGGCCCGGCTCTCGTCGAACGGCTCTGGGACGCCCTGCCCATTGAGATGGGACAGCACTGGGTGATCACGATCTAAACCTGCCGAAACGCCTCCGACACGAGGCCGCCATCGAGGTCTGCCGGATGCGGCCGGTCGCGCAGCCTCGTCCGGATCAAGGTGTCGATGTGGTGGCGGAAGCCGTGGGTCCGCGTCGGCGGCGCTGGCGCTCGCTCGTCGCCTCGCCGCGGGCTGTGCGTCGCGACGACCTACTACTACGTCAGCTTCTCGCGGCTCATCGACCAGCGGCCTGCACGGCGAGCGCGACCGCGTGCTCCCGCGCGTGTTCGCCCGCCCGCTCGAGATCCGCCGCGGCCAGTCGATGACAGCAACCGCCAGCTCATCGACCGGCTGAACGATCTGGGATATGCGCGAGCGAGCGACGCGTCGAGAAGCCCGGCGAGTTCGTCGATCGGCGACGGCACGGTCGTCGATCATGCCGCGCGGCGCCGAGCTCAGCGGCGAGGTCGTGCGCGTCGGATTCGACCAGCGCCCGGCCGGCGCCAAGCACCGCGCGGCCGCCGGCCGTCGCGCGTGCTCGGACCACGTCGTGCGCGCTCGAGCGTCGGCACGCGCGCGAACCGATCGGCTGACGCTCGACGCGCCGGTGCTCGCCTCGATCAGTCGCGGCGAGCGCGAAAAGCGGCGGCCGGTGGCGCTCGCCGCCATCCAGCCGCGGATGGTGCAGGCCGTGCTCGTCGATCGAGGATCGCCGGTTCTACGAGCATCCCGGCATCGATCCGATCGGCGATGGGCGGCGCCTGTGTTCTCATGCTGCACGGCCGGCGCGCATATCATGGCCGGCGGCAGCACGATCACGCAGCAGCTGGTGCGCAACGTCTTCCTGCCGAAGTTCGACGGCATGACGCTGCGAGACGGCGCGCGAGCGTTCGCCGACGGCGCAAGGTGCTCGAGATGTTCGTGTCGCTCGTCCTCACGAGCACGCGCGTCGAAGGACGAGATCCTCGAGATGTATCTGAACGACGTCCCGCTCGGCCAGCGCGGCTCGTTCGCCATCTGCGGCGTCAGCGAAGCGTCGCGGCTGTTCTTCGGCAAGGACGTCAGCAACGTCTCGCTGGCCGAGGCGGCGACGATCGCCGGCGTCATCCAGTCGCCGTCGGCGCTGTCGCCGTTCAACAACCCGAGCGCTGCCGCGAGCGCCGCAACGTCGTGCTGCAGCGCGATGGCCGACGCCGGCTACATCGACGCGGACGCCGCCGAGCGCGCCGTCGCACGAGCCGCTGCAGCGTCGTCGCAGCGCGCGCTCGAGGCCGAGGCGCCGTATTTCGTCGACTACGTCAGCGCAGACGCTCGACGAGCTATCCCGGCCTGACGACGACGACCGACAAGGCCGTCGACGTCTACACGACGCTCGACCTGCACCTGCAGCGGCTCGCGCAGGACGCGGTCCGCGACGGGCTGACCAGCGTCGACGCAGCTGCTGTCGCGGCGCAAGCGCAGGGCAAGGCCGAGGCGGCGCTCATCGCGCGTCGATCCGCGCACCGGCGAGATCCTCGCGTTCGTCGGCGGACGCTCCTACAACCAGTCGCAGTACAACCGCGTCGATCGCTGTCGCGCCGGCAGCCCGGATCGGTGTTCAAGCCGTTCGTGTATCTCGCCGCGTTCGAGCAGGCGGCCGCCGCAGGGCCGGACGGACGTCACGCCGGCGTCGATCGCGCTCGACGAGCCGGACGACCTTCGAATTCGACGACCAGGTGTGGACGCCGGAGAACTACGAGAAGACCTACGACGGGCCGATCACGCTTCCGCCGCGCGCTCGCGCCATTCGCGGAACCTCGGCGACGATCACGGTCGCGCGAGGCGGCCGGCTACGATCGACGTGGCGGCGCTGTGGAAGAAGCTCGGCGTCGGCAACGCCGCCCAAGGCGTATCCCGTCGATCGCGCTCGGCGTGTTCGAGGCGACGCCGTTCGAGATCGCCACCGCCTACACGATGTTCCCGAACATGCGGCACGCTGCGGCCGCTGCGAGCACATCCTGTCGATCACGAGCGGCGGCGCGAACGTCACCGAAGAAGCCGTCGCACGGTGTCCGAGACCGATCGCGCCGCCGCGACACGACGTACCTCGTGACCAACATGATGCGCAGCGTGCTCAACGAGGGCACGGCGCGCCGGCGCGCGCGCCGCCGGCTTCACGCTCGACGCCGCCGGCAAGACCGGCACGACCAACGACCTGCGCGACGCGTGGTTCGTCGGCTTCACGCCCGAGCTGCTCGACGGTCGTGTGGGTGGGCTTCGACGACAACCAGCCGCGTCGGGCTGAGCGGCGCGCAGGCGGCGCTGCCGATCTGGACCGCAGTTCATGACCCGCGCCCTCGCCGGCCGCGCCGAGCGTCGCGTTCGACGTGCCCGACGGCATCGCGTTCGTCGACATCGACACGGACACCGGCAAGCTCGCCGACGCCCGCCTGCCCGCAGGTCTTCCGCGAGGCGTTCCTCGCCGGCACCGAACCGACGCGAGTCATGCGAACTGCACCGCTAACGGCGGTCGAGCAGGCCGCGGAGGCGGATCGAGCGACCCTGCCTGCCCTGCCGCTCCTGCCCTTCGCACTGCCTCTATAATCGCAAGCAGTGAACCAGGAAGTCTTCGCCGCCGTCGCCGACGCGCTCGAGCGCGGCGAGCCGGCGGCGCTCGTGACCGATCGTCGTCGACGCACGCGGCTCGACGCCGCAGCGCGTGGGCGCCAAGATGCTGGTCTTCGGCGACGGCCGGATCGTCGGCACCATCGGCGGCGGCTGCTACGAGAACGACGCGCTTCTGGAAGGCCCGCGAGGCGATCACCGAGCCGCGCGCCGCAGCTCGTGCACTACGAGCTGGACGACGACTTCGCGCAGGAGACCGGGCTCGATCTGCGGCGGACAGATGGACGTCTACATCGAGCCGATCGAGCCGTCGCCCGAGCTCTACATCATCGGCGCCGGCCACGTCGGCTTCCACCTCGCGCGGATCGCCCACGAAGTCGGCTTCCGCGTGCACGTCGTCGACGACCGCGAGAAGTTCGCGAACGCGCGAGCGGTTTCCCGACGCCGTCGAGATCGTCGTCGACGACATCCCGGCCTGGATCGCGCGCACGCCGCTCCCGCCGCACGCCTACGTCGGTCATCGTCACGCGCGGACACACGAACGACCTCGAGGCGCTGCGCGCGCTCGCGCCGCGCGAGCTGCGCTACCTCGGCCTGATCGGCAGCCGCGCCAAGGTCGCGCGCATCTACGACGCGCTGGTCGGCCGACCAGATGCCGCGCCGACGCGCTGCAAGCGCGTGCACGCGCCGATCGGCCTCGACATCGGCGCCGTCACGCCGCAGGAAATCGCCGTCAGCATCCTCGCCGAGCTGATCGCCGTCAAACACGGCAAGATCCGCGGCAGCGACGCGGCGGCATCGATGAAATGGGAACCACCCAAGCTGGTCGCCACGCAAGGAATGAATCACGAAGCGCACGAAGATCACGAAGCACGGAAGCGGCTTCGTGGCACTTCGTGGTCTTCGTGATTCCAGTGTGCTCTCTTCTCATCCGCAGCGGCGTCGTCGTCACGATGAACGACGCGCTTCGACGTCGTCGCAGGGCGACGTCTCGATTCGCGACGGCCGCATCGCCGCGATCGGCGCCGAGCCGTCACCGCGCCGCCACGATCGCGTCGTCGACGCGCGCGGCGGCTGCGTGCTCCCGGCTTCGTCCAGACGCACGTCCACCTCTGCCAGACGCTGTTCCGCGGCTACGCCGACGACCTCGCCGCTGATGGACTGGCTGCGCGACGCGCGTGTGGCCGATGGAAGCGGCGCACACGCCGGCGACGCTGCGCGCCGCCGCGCGGCTGGCGATCGACCGAGCTGCTGCGCAGCGGCACCACCGCGGTGCTGACGATGGAGACCGTGCACGACACCGACGTGGTGTTCGAAGCGGCGGCGCGAGAGCGGGCATCCGGCGCGACGATCGGCAAGTGCATGATGGACTGCGGACGCGCGACGTGCCCGACGCGGCTGCAGGAGACGACGCGACGCGTCGATCGACGAGAGCGTGGCGCATCGCGCAAGCGGTGGGACGGCGCCGCGCAGCGGACGCGCTGCGCGCCGCGTTCGCGCCGCGGTTCGCCGTCTCGTGCTCGCGCGCGCTGCTCGAGGCGGTGGCCAGCCTGTCGGACGCGCAGCCGGACGCTCGTGCACACGCACGCATCCGAATCGCGCGACGAGATCGCGATCGTCCGCCGGCTGTCCGGCGGCGCTGTCGAACATCGAACTACCTCGCGAGCCTGCGGCTCGCGTCGCCGCGCCTGTGCGCGGCGCACTGCGTGTGGGTGGACGATCGCGAGCAGGCGCTGCTCGCCGAGCACGACGTCAAGGTGCTGCACTGCCCGAGCTCGAACCTGAAGCTGGGATCGGGCATCGCGCCGGTCGCCGACGATGCGGGCGCGCGGCATCACCGTGTCGCTCGGCGCCGACGGCGCGGCCTGCAACAACCACCTCGACATGTTCGACGAGATGCGCCTCGCCGCGCTGCTGCAGGCGACGTGACGCAGGCCCGGCGCGCTGACGGCGCGCGACGCGCTCGTGGATGGCGACGCGCGCGGGCGCGCGCACGCTGGGGCTCGACGCGGACATCGGATCGATCGAGGCCGGCAAGCGCGCCGACCTCATCGTCGATCGATCGCGATCGGCCGCACCTCGCGCCCGGACCGGACCCGTACTCGACGCATCGTCTACGCCGCGCGAGCAGCCGACGTGCGCACGACCATCGTGGACGGCGAGGTGCTGGTGCGACGACGGCCGCGCCGGTGCGCGTCGACCGCGCGGAGATCGCGGCCGACGCGCGCGACGGCGCGCGCGGGAACTGGCCCAGCGCGCGCCGGTGTATAATGTTTTGGCAGTCTCCAAGCACGACTGCCAACTGTAACTGATCACTGATGTCCTGAGCCCAACGATCGCTCGAAACGCGTGCTCGCGGCGCTCGTCCGCGAATACATCGCGTCCGGCGAACCGGTCGCCTCGTCCGTGCTCGTCACGGCCGCCGGCCTGGGCGTGTCGTCCGCCACCGTCCGCAGCATCCTCGCCCGGCTCGAAGACGAAGGATTCGTCCAGCAGCCGCACACGTCGGCGGGACGCATCCCGACGGATCGCGGCTATCGCTTCTACGTGGACCTGCTCCTCGACTCGAAGCGACTCGAGCCGGACGGCGGACGCCGTCGAAGCGCGGCTGCGCCGCGACCATTCGGGCCAGCTGCCCGATTCGATGCTGCCCGCAGGTGTCGCACCTGCGTCTCGCAGGCGTCGCGGGCACATCGGCTTCGTGCTGCGGCCGGCGCAGGAAGGCGCGGTGTTCGACCGCGTCGAGTTCATCCCGCTCAGCACCGTCGCGCGTGCTCGTCGTCATCGTCGCGCGCGGCGGCCACGTGATCCAGAAAGTCATCGAGGTCAGCGAGCCGCTCGAGCGCCGACGACCTGCGCGAGGCGGCCAACTACCTGAACGCCGAGTTCTCGGGCCTGCCGCTGCACCGCGCGCGCGAGGCGGTGCTGCGAGCGCATCAACGAGGAGCGGCTGCTGTACGACGCGCTGCTGGCGCGCGCGATGCGGCTGGCGACGTCGACGTTCGCCGATCTGCCCGGCGAGCGGACCATCTACGTGGATGGCGCCGCGTCGCTGCTCGAGGAAACGCACGGGCTGACGCTCGGCACGCTGCAGACGCTGCTGCAGATGATGGAAGAGAAACAGCGGCTGGTGCGGCTGCTGAACGAAGTACATCGACGGCCCGGGCCTGACCGTCGGTCATCGGCGCCGAACATCTGGATCCGAATCTCCGGTCGTTCAGCCTGATCGTGTCGACCTACGGCGACGGGATGGCGATCGGTACGGTCGGCGTGATCGGGCCGACGCGCATGCGGTATCCCCGCGCCATCGACGTCGTGGACGGCGCCGCGCAGGCCGTATCGCGCGTTCTGCGCGATCCCAACTAGGGACGTTATGACTGACAAACACATGCCGGATCCGGCGGAAACTTCGCCGGCGGCAACCGATCCATCCGATGGCGACGGACGCCGAGCGTCAACGATCCGGTCGACGACATCCGACGCGAGCGCGACGACTATCAGGACCGGTTGCTGCGGAAGACAGCCGAGTTCGACAACTACCGCAAACGCGATCGAGCGCGAGCGCCGCGAGCAGGCCGATCAGGCGGTCGTCGAACATCCTGCAGGACGTGCTGCTCGTCGTCGACGATTTCGATCGCGCGCTGACAGTGGACGCCGGCGACGAGAGCGACGCGTACCGGAAAGGCGTCGAGCTCATCCACGCGAAGCTGCAGCGACCTGCTGCGCAAGCGCGGCGTGAAGGCGTTCGAGTCGCTCGGCGCCGATTTCGATCCCGAACATTCACCAGGCGGTCGTGCACGAGTCGAGCCCCGACCACCGCGAAGGCGAGAGTCATCGGCGAGCTGCAGAAGGGCTACATGATGGGCGACCGGCTGCTCAGGCCCGCCATGGTGAAGGTGGCCAAAGCGTGAGCAAGCGCGACTACTACGAGGTGCTCGGCGTCTCGCGCACCGTCGACCGAGATCGAGATCGAAGAGCGCGCTACCGCAAGCTGGCGCTGCAGCACCACCCGGATCGCAATCCGGGCGACAAGGCCGCCGAGGAGAAGTTCAAGGAAGTGCGCCGAGGCCTACGCGATCCTCGCCGACGCCGACAAGCGCAGCGCTCTACGACCGCTTCGGCCACGCCGGCGTCAGCAACGCCGGCAGCGGCGGCGTCGATCCGACCATCTTCGCGGACTTCGGCGACATCCTCGGCGGACTCGGCGACATCTTCGGCTTCGGCGATCTGCTCGGCGGCGGGCGGCCGCCGCGGCGGCCCGCAGCGCGGCGCCGATCTCCGCTACGACCTCGAGATCACGTTCGAGGAATCGCGCCAGCGGCGCCGAAACGACCATCCAGATTCCGCGTCAGGAAAACTGCGAGACATGCAAGGGCTCGGGCGCGGCGGCCGGATCGTCGCCGACCGTCTGCAACCAGTGCCGCGGCCAGGGCCAGGTGCGCTTCCAGCAGGGCTTCTTCACCGTCGCGCGCACGTGCCCGCAGTGCCGCGGCGCCGGCCGCGTCATCACGAAGCCGTGCCAGACGTGCCGCGGCGCGGGCCGCGTCACGCAGCGAGCGCAAGATCACGGTCAAGATTCCGGCCGGGCATCGCGACCGGCCAGCAGCTGCGGCTGCAGGGCGAAGGCGAAGCCGGCGCGGCCGGCGGCCCTGCCGGCCACCTCTACGTCGTCGTCCACGTGCAGGAGCACGAGTTCTTCCGCCGCGACGGCCTGAACCTGTTCTGCGAGATCCCGGTGAACTTCACGACCGCTCGCGCTCGGCGGCGAGATCCAGGTGCCGACGCTCGACGGCACCGGAGAGCGTCAAGGTGCCCGAAGGCACGCAGACCGGCACGACGCTGCGGCTGCGCGGCAAGGGCATGCCCGACGTCAACGGACGCGGCAAGGGCGATCTGTTCGCGACCGTGCAGGTGCAGACGCCGAAGAAGCTGACCAAGGAGCAGCGCCAGCTCGCTCGAGCAGCTCGCCAGGACGCTGCCGAAGGAGAAATTCGAGCCGCGCAGCCGCGCGAGGACGAACAGGACGAGCGCAACCTGTTCGATCGCGTCAAGGACATGTTCGGATAAGTTTGAAGACGCTGGCCCGCCCTCGACGTCGATCCCGGCGCGGAGACAGAACGCGCTCGCTGGCCGCGCGTCGACGACTTCTCGCCCACCGCCATCGAAGAAATCGACGGCGGCCTCCGTGTCTTCTTCGCGGCGCCGCGACCGATCGCGACCGCGCCGCCAACGCTGCTCCAGGCAATTCCGCGATCTCCCCGCGTCGACGTCACTGACGAAGACTGGGCGCGCCGATCGCAGCAGAACCTCGCGCCGATCACCGTTGGCCGCATCACGATCGTGCGCGCCCCGGCGCCATGCCAGCCCCGGCGCATCCAGCCTGCAGCCGCGTGCCCTGCCGCCCTGCTCGCCCTCGTGATCGCACCGTCCATGGGCTTCGGCACCGGTCATCACGCGACGACGCGGCTGTGCCTCGCGGCGCTGCAGGAGATCGACCTTAGCAGACGCGGAGTTGCTCGACGCTCGGGACGGGATCCGGCGTGCTCGCCATGGCCGCCGTGCACCTCGGCGCCGCGCACGCGCTCGGGCGTCGACGACGACCCGGACGCCGTTCAGTCGGCGGTCGAGAGCCTGGCGCTCAATCCGGAGCTTGCCCGCGGGACGCATCCTGTTCGTCGTCGGCGACCTCATGACGATGGCGGTGCCGGCGGCTGGACGTGGTGACGGCGAACCTGACCGGACGGCGCTGCTCATGCGCGCGGCGGCCGGCTGCGGCCAGGCTACTGAAACCCGGCGGGAGTGCTGATCATGAGCGGCCTCGCAGGCCCAGGAGCGCGACGAGGTCTGGCGGGCATTTGGCGGCCTCGAGCTCGACAGCGGAGGTCGACGGAAGACTGGCTGGTCAACCTTTACGGCCCGAAGGCTGTCTCAACGTCAGAGGTTAAGGTTAGAGTGGGGGCCGAGGTGACAACTAGATGCGCCGAACTCTTCCGTCGTCATCTGGCGATCGGCGGCGAGCGTGCGCCGTTCTCGCGGCGCAGGCGCCGCAGCCCGGCGACGTGCGCAGCCTGGCGCCAGAGCTCGCCGCGGGGCGCAGCAGCCGGCCCGCGATACGCCCGCCCAGCACGAGACGCCGCCGGCCGTCGGCCGGGCGCCTGTCGCGGACGCGTGCTGGCGGCCGACAACGGGCGTCCGGTCAAGCGCGCTCGCGTGTTCATCACGGCCGCGGAGTTGCCGGGCGGACGCGGAGTTCTGACCGACGACAGCGGCGCGTTCGACTTCGCCGAGCTTCCCGCCGGACGCTACACCCTCACGGCCTCGAAGAGCGGTTTCATCGGCCTTCGTATGGCCAGCGGCGGCCGCTGCAGGCGGGCATCGCCGCTCCAGCTGGCTGACGGCCAGCAGCTGCGAGGCATCGACTTCCGGCCTGCCGCGCGGCGGCGTGGTCGCCGGGCCACGTCTTCGACGAGGACGGCGACGCGATGCCCGGGCGCGATGGTGCGCGTGATGCGTTACCAGTACCAGCAGGGCGAAAGGCGGCTCGTGCCGGCCGGCACCGGCGCAGACCGACGACAAGGGCGCGTACCGCGTGTGGGACTGAATCCCGGCGACTACTACGTCAGCGCCGTCACGCGGATCGACCTCGGCATCGGAGGCGGTGGCGGACGCGGCGCCCCGGGACGTGGAGCACCGCAATGCCGCGGCAGGTATCGCGAACGCCGTCGGCGGTGCTGCTCGGCGGGAACGTCGCCGCGCTGCTCGGGGGTCAGGGCGACGATCAGGACCGTTTGTCGTACGCGCCGACGCTACTTTCCGGGCGTGGCGTCGATCAACGAGGCGCGTTCGGTTAGCGGTCGGCGTGAGCCAGGAAGTCCTCGACGTCGACTTCAGCCTGCAGCTGGTGCGGGCGTCCCGAGATCAGCGGGCACGTGGACAACCCGGACGGCACGCGGCCGGGCGGCGGCAACGTCAGCCTGACGCCGGAAGGAGCGGCGGGCGGGCGCGGCAACCTGGGCACCAACTTCCGGATCGCGCATCAGCTGGGACGGCAGCTTCTCCATCAACAACGTGCCGCCGGGCCGCTACACGCTGCGCGCGCCGCAGCAACGACGACGAAGTGCCGCTGTCGGCGTCGCAGCCGCTCGCCGTCGCGCGGCGGCGATCTCACCGAACGTCGGCGGTGATGTTGGCGACGGGCGGAACTCGTGAGCCGGGACGGTTCGCGTTCGAGTCCACGCAGACGCCTGTGCCGGGCGACCTGACGCAGATCCGCGTCGCCGCCCCGTCGACGGACGCGTCGGACCTGGGGCCGAACCCCAACGCCCGCGTCGACAGAGACCGGCGCCTTCACACTCGACGGCGTGTCGGCCGGCTCGCACCTGATTCGGCCGAACGGCGGCGCCGCGCTTCGCGGATGGACGCTCAAGTCGGTGTACCATGCCGGCGGACGCGACATCACCGGACACGCCGATCGACGTGAAGAGCGGTCAGCGGATCGACAACTGTCACGCTCACCTTCACCGACCGACTGACGGAAATCGACGGCAGCGTGACGGACGAACAGAGCGTCCCCGTTACCGAGTTCACGGTGCTCGGCGTTTTCGACCGACTCATCGCTGTGGCGCGCGCAGTCGCGGCAGATCGTGACGGCCCGGCCCGACCAGACCGGGCACGTTCAAGATCCGCGGCCTGCCGGCCGGCGAATACTACCTGGCGACGGTCGATCCGTCCGAGCAGGGCGAGTGGTTCGAGCCAGCTTATCTCGACCAGCATCGGCAGGGCGCGACGCGCGTCACGCTGGCGGACGGCGACGTCAAGACGCAGAAATTTCAAGAGTCAGACGCGATAGAACGGTCTCAGGGTTCCGGGTATCAACGGTCCGAGGCTCCGTGAACTGCGAACGCTGAACCTTGAACCGTGAACCTTGGAACCTTACAGTCTATCAAGTCGCCCCATAAAAACTGCAGCACGCTGATCGCGGCGACCGGCGCCGCATCGGCGCGCAGCGTGCGGCGGCCGAGGCTCATCGAGGCGCGCGCCCCGGGCGCGCGCCGTCGTCCACTCCTGCTCCATCCAGCCGCCTTCGGGCCCGATCGAGAATCGCCGCGTCCTGGGGCGCGGCTCCGATCGCGCAACACCGACAGCGGCTCGACGTCGGCGTTGGCGCGCCGGCTCGACGAGCATCAGCACGAGGGCCGCCGCCGGGTCGTCGAGGTACGTCTCGAGCGTTAGCGGCCTCCGGATCTCGGGAAGCACCGCGCCGCCCGACTGCTTCACCGACGCGAGCGCCACGCGCGCGCCAGCGATCGGACGCGCGCCGCGCGCGAGCGCCGCCACGGTCGTTTCCGCTCCGCGTCGTGACGAGCGGCTGGACCGCCGCGACGCCGAGCATCACCGCGTCGCGGACGATGTCGTCCATCTTGTCGCCCTTGAGCACGGCCTGCGCGAGCGTGAGCGCGACGCCAGGCTCGGCGGCCGGCTCCACGCGCGACACGATCTGCACGCGCGCGTCGCGACGGTCGCGCGCGCAGCACCACGCGCCGCGAACTCGTGCCCGCGGCCGTCGAACACCGCCACCATGTCGCCGGCGCCCAGCCGCAGCACGCGCGTCAGGTGCTCGGACTCTTCGCGCGGCAGCGTCGACGGCCTCGTCGCCGGGTCGAGGTTCGGCGCAAAGAACCGGTGCACGGCGGTCATTATACGAGCGGCTCACCGGCTCATCACGAGCTCGACGGTCACGAGATCGCGAAGTCTCAGCGAACCTTGAACCCTGAACCGTGTCTCGAGCCTCTGAGACGCAGTATGAGAGTCGCTTCACTGCCGCAGATGTTCTTCCGCGGGCAAATCATCGGGAAGTACAAGATCCTGTCAGACGATCGGCAGCGGCGGCTTCGGAACCGTCTACCTCGCCGACGACACCTGGATCGACAAGAAGGTCGCGCTGAAGGTCCCGCACAAGCAGGGCGTGGACTTCGGCGAGCTGCTCCGCGAGCCGCGGCTGCTCGCCGCGCTCAATCATCCCGAACATCGTCACGCATCCTGACGGCGGAGAAGCAGGAGAACGTCTTCTTCATCGTGATGGAGTTCGTGCCGGGCGAGACGCTCGAGGACGATCATCGCGCGCGAGGGCGCGCTCGACGTCGCGCTGCGCGCTCGACTACACCTGCCAGATCTGCAACGCCGTCGATCACGCGCACCGGCAGGGCGTGCTGCATCGCGATCTGCGGCCGTCGAACGTCCTGGTCGCCGACAGCGGCATGCTGAAGGTCGCCGACTTCGGCACGTCGCGGTTTCTCGAGATCGCGGCGCACGGCACGACGGTCATCGGCAGCCCGCCGTACATGGCGCCCGAGCAGTTCCACGGCAAGGCGGTGTTCGCGTCCGACATCTACTCGCTCGGCGTCACGATGTACCAGATGCTGACCGGCGTCCTGCCGTACGACACGCCGTCGCCGGCCGATCTCGAGCGGCTGATGGCGCGGCGAGCTCGTGACGCCGCCGCGGCTCAAGAACCCGAAGATCCCGAAGGCGATCAACGACATCGTCGCTGAAGGCGATGGCGCCCGAGATCCACGCCCGCTACCAGCGCGCCGGCGAGCTGCTCGACGACGTGCTGGCGGCGCGCGGCGAGCACGCCGCGGCGCACGCCGCGGCGGCCGAGCCACCGACAGCGCGAGCGCGCGAGGACATCCAGACGCCGGCTGAAGGCGCGCGAATCGCCGCAGCCGCGGTTCTGCTGGCACTGCCGCAAGCCGCTGCACGCCCGCGCCGATCGCTGCCCGTTCTGCGGCGAAACGCAGTAGCGAGCCTTACGCTGAATTGGCGAACTGGCGAGTTCAATCTGGTCACCACGATTCGCCAACTGCCAAGTCGCCAATCACCAGATGCGCTAAGAATATCTTCATGAGGAGCAGACTTATGGGGTTTCCGGGCACCGGAAAGATCTGGATGAACGGCAAGCTGGTCGACTGGAAGCGACGCGACCATTCACATCGCGTCCCACGTCATCCACTACGGCAGCGGCGTGTTCGAAGGCGCGCGCTGCTACGCGACGCCGAAGGGGTTCGCGCGTGCTTCCGGCTCGACGCCCACATGCGGCGCCTGCATGCAGTCCGCCAAGATCTACCGGATGGACTACGCGCTGGATCTCGACGGGCTGGATGCGACGCCGTGCTCGAGACGATCCGCGCCAACGAGATGAAGGCGTGCTACATCCGTCCGCTCGTGTATCGCGGCTACGAGACGCTCGGCGTCAACCCGCTCGGCTGTCCCGTCGACGCGGCCATCATGCTCTGGGACTGGGGCGCCTACCTCGGCACGAAGCGCTCGAGGAGGGCGTCGACGTGAAGGTCAGCTCCTGGACGCGCATGGCGCCCAACACGCTGCCGGCGATGGCCAAGAGCCACGGCCAACTACGCCAACTCGGCGCTGATCAAGATGGAAGCGATCGCCGACGGCTACGCCGGAAGGCATCGCGCTCGACGTCAACGGCAACATCAGCGAGGGCAGCGGCCAGAACATCTTCATCGTGCGCGACGGCGCCATCTACACGCCGCCGCTCGGCTCGTCGATCCTCGGCGGCATCACGCGCGACTCGGTCGATGACGCTCGCGCGCGACCTCGGCTACGCCGTCACCGAGACCGATCATCCCGCGCGAGGCGCTGTACATCGCCGACGAGGTGTTCTTCGTCGGCACGGCGGCCGAGGTGACGCCCGTCCGGTCGGTCGACAAGATCAGACGATCGGCGCCGGCCGCCGCGGCCCGGTCACGACGGCCCTGCAGCACGCGTTTTTCGACGTGATCAACGGCGAGGCGCCCGACACGCCACGGCTGGCTGACCTACGTCTACCCCGCGGAAGCCTCGCTGCGCACCGGCCTCAAAGAAGTCGCGGTCCGCGGCCGATAAGACAGGAGGCCTGGTGGCTAGAGGCTGAGGCTGCCGGGACGAATCCGGCGCCCGAGCTCCAGCCGCCAGTCCCGAGACCCTATGCCTATGCACGTCAACGACCTCCTGAAGATCGCCGTCGAGAACGGCGCGTCCGGACCTGCACCTCGAAGGTCGGCAGCTACCCGATGATGCGCGTCCGCGGCGCGCCTGATGCCCGCCACCGAGGAAAAGCGGCTCGACCACGAGGACGTCGTCGCCATGAGCGCGGCGGTCATGTCGACGTCGCAGCGCAGAAGTTCAAGGACGTCGCAGGAAGTCGACCTCGCCTACAGCGTGCCCGGCCTCGGCCGCTTCCGCTGCAACGTCTTCCAGCAGCGCGGCACGGTCGGCCTCGTCCTCCGCGTCATCCCGATGCAGATCCGGACGATCGACGAGCTCGGCCTGCCGCCGGTGCTCAAGACGATCGCCGAGCGAGGAGCGCGGCCTGGTGCTCGTCACCGGCACGACCGGCAGCGGCAAGAGCACGACGCTCGCGGCGATGATCGACCACATCAACACGACGCGCTGCCGCGCACGTGATGACGGTCGAGGACCCGATCGAGTTCCTGCACCGCGACAACAAGTCGATCGTCAACCAGCGCGAGGTCGGCGGTCGACACGCGGTCGTTCGCGCAGGCGCTGCGCAGCGCGCTGCGGCAGGACCCCGACGTCATCCTCGTCGGCGAAATGCGCGACTTCGAGACGATCGAGACCGGCCTGCTCGCGGCCGAGACCGGCCACCTCGTGTTCTCGACGCTGCACACGCTCGACGCGACCGAGACCATCAACCGCATCATCGCGGTGTTTCCGCCGCACCAGCAGAAGCAGGTCCGCCTGCAGCTCGGCGGCGGTGCTGAAGGCCGTCATCTCGCAGCGCCTGATGCCGCGCGCCGACGGCAACGGCCGCGCGCCGGCGGTCGAGGTGATGATCAGCACGCCGTTCATCCGCGACTGCATCGTCGACAAGGACAAGACGCACCTGATCCACGGCGCGATCGCCGCCGGGCACGTCGCAGTACGGGATGCAGACCTTCGATCAGTCGATCTTCAGCCTGTTCGAGCAGGGCCTGGTCTCGCTACGACGAGGCGCTGCGCTGGGCGACGCAACGTCGACGAGTTCAAGCTCAAGGTGCAGGGCATCTCGACCAACGCCGACATGAGCCGCGACGCGATCGATGCCCGCTTCGGGGCATAGCGTAGGCGGGGTCCCTGGTGGCCTGCCTCCAGAAACCAGCATCAATTACAGCTGACGACAACGTAACGCAGAGCACGCCGAGTCCGCCGGAGACGGCTGAGCGTGACTGTCCGGCGTGCCCTGCGCTGATCGTCGCACGCAGACTCAACCATCGTGAGAAGATCGTGCAACGACCCTGACGGCCTACATCGATCGCTTCTCAAGATGCTGGGACGGCGCGAGCTCGTCCGGAAGCCCAGATCCGCCAGCGCCTCGCCCGCCGAGAACGCGACCTCGACGATCGACGGCCGCGGTCGCCCTGCTGCTCGAGGAACGCGCCATCGACGATGCCCGCGTGGCTGCCGCCATCGGCGCGCGACCGAGACCGGCATCCGCAAGCGTGGGCCGGCTGCGCGTCCGGCGCAAGACTCGAAGCGCCGGCATCTCGCCCGCCACGGCCAGGCGCGGCGGTCGACGAGGTGTTCGGCGCACTCGATGACGAGCGAGCTGCTCGAGTCGTCGCTCGCGCAAACGCCTCCGCGGAGGCGCCGCCATCGCCCGACGAGCGCGAGTTCAACCGGCTCTACCGGTATCTGTCGGCCAGGGCTTCGAACCGGATCGCGCGCTGGCTCGCGCTCTGAAGACGCTGGAAGTACGCAGGCCGCGAAGATCAGGCCTAGGCTGTCTGGCCACGGGGGCTGGAAGCCCCGCACTACTCCAGCTATGATTAACTCAGCGATGACCTCCAACGAGATCCGATCGTCCTTCCTCAAGTTCTTCGAGAGCCGCGGGCACCGCGTGGTGCCGAGTTCGCCACTCGTGCCCGGCGACGATCCGACGCTGCTCTTCACCAACGCCGGCATGAACCAGTTCAAGGACGTCTTCCTCGGCCGCGAGAAGCGCGACTACACGCGCGCGACGACGTCGCAGAAGGTGATGCGGGTCAGCGGCAAGCACAACGACCTCGACAACGTCGGGCCGTCGCACCGCCACCACACGTTCTTCGAGATGCTCGGCAACTTCTCGTTCGGCGACTACTTCAAGAAAGACGCGCTGCCGCTTCGCGTGGACGCTGCTCACCGACGTCTGGAAGATGCCGACCGGACCGGCTGGTCGTCTCGATCTTCAAGGGCGAGAACGGCATTCCGCGCGACGACGAGGCGTACGACATCTGGCGGAGCTCGGCGTGCCGGCCGATCGCATCCTCGAGCTCGGCGGCGACGACAACTTCTGGCAGATGGGCGACACCGGACCGTGCGGCCGCTGCTCGGAGATCTACTTCGTCCGCGGCGGCACCGGCGCCGACCCCGAGATCGAGATCTGGAACAACGTCTTCATGGAGTTCGAGCGCAGCGCCGACGGCACGCTCACACCCGCTGCCGGCGCCGTCGATCGACACCGGCATGGGCCTCGAGCGCATCACCGCGGTGCTGCAGGAGAAGGCAGTCGAACTACGACACCGACGTGCTTCACGCCGCTGCTCGACGCGAGATCGGCGAGCTCGCCGGGCGCACGCTACGCGGACGCATGAGACGGCGACGCGACGTCTCGATGCGCGTCGTCGCCGACCACATCCGGTCGACGACGTTCCTGATCGCGCGACGGCGTGATTCCGTCGAACGAGTGGCGCGGCTACGTGCTGCGCAAGATCATGCGGCGCGCGATGCGCCACGGCAAGCACCTCGGGCTCGACCGAGCCGTTCCTGCACGACGCTGGTCGCGCGTGCTCGACCGCGAGATGGGCGACGCCTACCCGGAACTGCGCGCGCAACCGCGAGATGATCGAGAAGACGATCCTCGCCGAGGAACATCGCTTCGAAGCGGTGCTGACCGAAGGCCTGCCGCGTCTCGAGGCGGAGATCGCCAAGGTCGCTCGGGACGAAGTCGACAGCGTGCTGCCGGGCGACGTCGGCGTTCCAGCTGTACGACACGTTCGGCGTGCCGTACGACTTCATCGAGGACACCGCGGCGACGCAGGGCGTGCACGGTCGACGAGGCCGGCTACGACGCGCGCGATGGAAGGCGCAGCGCGGCAAGGCGCGCGCGAGAGCGGCGTTCGAGGGCGGCGACGAAGGCGCGGCGCTTGGTTCGTCGAGCGACGGCGCCGAGCATCAAGCGCGCTCGGCGACGCGTTTCGACGGCTACGCATCGACGACCGACGGTCCGGCGTGCCGATCGTCGCGCTCTTCGACGAGCAGCCGGCAGCCGTGACCGACGTGCTGCCGGCACCGGTCAGGCCGGGCTATGTCGCGCTCGCCGGAGACGCCGTTCTACCTCGAGGCGGGCGGACAGGTGTCCGACTCCGGCCGGATCACACGGCGCGACCGGCGCGACGGCCGTCGTCGAGGGCCTGCGCGGATACGCGTGCGCCGGGACTTCCGCGCGCGCATCACGTCCGCGTCGATGCGCAGGCGACGCTTCGCGACTCGCGACATCGTCACCGCCGAAGTGGACGCCGACGTCCGCAACGCGACGCGCACGGAATCACACGGCCACGCACCTGCTCCACGCGGCGCTGCGGCAGGTGCTCGGCACCGCACGTCAAGCAGGCCGGCTCGCTCGTCGCGCCCGATCGGCTGCGCTTCGACTTCGTCGCACTTCCAGGCCGGTCACGCGCGACGAACTCGATCGCATCGAGCGCATCGTCAACGAGCAGATCGTACCGGAACACACCGGTGACAACGGACGTGCGACGTCGACGCCGAGGAGGCGATCGCGGCCGGCGCGATGGCGCTGTTCGGCGAGAAATACGGCGACAAGGTCCGCGTCGTCAGCGTGCCGGGATTCAGCATGGAGCTGTGCGGCGGGACGCACGTCAGCGCGACCGGCGACATCGGGCTTCTTCGCGATCCTCGCGGAGAGCGGCGTCGCGGCCGGCGTGCGCCGGATCGAAGCGCTGACAGGCGCTGGGCGCCGTCGCATGGGCGCAGCAGCAGCGCGCGTCGCTTCGACGCGCGTGATCGACGCGCTCAACGTCAACCACGATCAGGCGGTGGAGGCGATCGAGCGGCTGCAGGCGGACAGCGAAGCGGCTGACGCGCGAGGTGTCACGAGCTCAAGACCAAAGCTGGCGACCGGAGGCGCGGCGAAGAGGCGGCCTACGACGATCGTCGAGCGCCGGCGGGCGTCTGTCGCCCGTCCGCAAGACCCTGCCGCGATCTCGACAAGGACGGCTCGCGCGCCGTCGCCGACTCAGCTCAAGGCCCAGATCAAGTGCGGGCATCGTCGTCCTCGCGTCCACGAGCGACGGCAAAGTCCAGATCGTCGTGGCCGTGACGCCCGACCTCACGTCGCGCATCAAGGCCGGCCAGATCGTCAAGGAAATCGCGCCGATCGTCGGCGGCGGCGGGCGGCGGCCGGCCCGATTTCGCCGAAGCCGGCGGCAAACAGCCCGAAAGGTCGACGAGATGCTCGCGCGCCAGCCAGGCTGTCATTGCCAGGTTGCTGGGGGTCCCTTCAGCCCCGCTTCCCGGGCCTCGAGGCCTGCCCAGCCCCAGCTCTACAGGCCTCGAGGCCTACCAACCGATAAGCTGACCAAGCAGTTGTCTACCACGACTGTAGGGGCTTAAACTGTTGATTCTGCGGGTACAGATACTGGCTGTATTAGCTGCTGACTGATCTGTGCCCTGCTGACCGCTGTGCCGGCTCGCGCCCAGATCTATACCTGGCACGACGCGAACGGCCACATGGTCATTTCCGACCGGCCCAGGGACGGGTGGCCCGCGTGTTCAGCGTCCCCAAGGCCTCGGACCCGGTGCGGGCCACCACGGTTTTGTGCCCGCCCGAAAAAGAGCGCCCTCTACGACCCGCTGATCCGCGAACACGCGGAGAACTTGCGGCGTCCGGACCGACCTGGTGCGAGCCGTCGTGCAGGTGGAATCCGGCTACAACGCCTACGCGCGGTCGCCGAAAGGCGCGCTCGGGCCTGATGCAGCTCGATGCCGGCGACGATTCAGCAGTTCGGCGTGCGGAACCCGTTCAGCCCGATGGAGAACATCCGCGCCGGGCGTGTCTGTACCTGCGTCAGCTGCTCGATCGCTACTCGAACGATGAAGCGCTTGCGCTCGCTGCCTACAACGCCGGGCCCGGCGCCGTCGATCGGCACGGCGTGGCGATCCCGCCCTACAAGGAAACGCGCGACTACGTGTCGAAGATCAACCGGATGGCGGGACAATCGACGAAGGTGCCCGGCAACGAACATCTACAAGACCACCGGAGACCGTCGACGGCCGCGAAGTCCCCGCTACCTGGACCACAAGCCGTCCGAAGGTCGGCTACGAGGTCGTCAAGCGCAATCGGGTGATTGAGTAGTCGACGGCGGGACGCTCTTAAGGCAAGTAGCTTCGCGGTGCGACCTTGCGAGTGACCAGTCACCGTACCCAGTTTCGCACCCGTTCCACCCCAACAGGTCCAGCCGGTCGTACGCGGGCGCGAGCCATTCGGTCGCCAGCACGACTTCGATCAGCACGACCAGCGTGAAGAAGACGGTGGCTGGCACCAGCGCCGCTGCGCCGAGCAGCCGGCGTGAAGGCGCAGACCACACGATGCCGCTGGCGACGCGCTGGCAGCGCAGTGAGGCAGAAGCAGCGAACAGACCACGCCGGCCATCATGATGAGGCGCTGCCCCATCGCATCGACGCCGCGCGGCTGCTGCATCCCGGCCGGCACCCACGCGGGAAAAAAGATGGCGACGGCGTTGTGCACGATGATGACGAGGCGTCACGAGCGCCGGGCGCCGCGATGATCCCCGATACGGCAAGGACCCAGCGCCAGGCCTCTGACAGGCGCGGGAACGCGGTCCCCGCGAACAGCGCCGCGCACGCCACGCCCACCCACACGGTGGCGATGACCACGCCCGCGGGCCACAGAATTTCGCCGCGAATGACCGAGCGCTGCCCGCACCGGCCACGTCTTCAGGACGTCGAGATGCTGCAGGTCGCCGCGCAAGTCGAGGCGCATGAGTTGCGGTCCGAACAGCACGCCGAACGCGCTGACAGCCAGCGAAAAGCTGGTCGACGACGCCTGCGGCGCCGCGTAAGGCGGTTCGCCGCCATGACGGCGAACGACAGGCCGATCACGGCGGCCGCAATCGAGCACGGCGCCATGCGCAGCAGGCGGCGTCGCTGGCCCTGAGCATCTGCATGCCGTTCTTCCACACGAAGATGCCCTCGGCGGGGCCGGTCAGCGGCAGCGTCCAGCCGACGGCGCGGGCCCGGGGCGCCGACCGGCGGGCGCTCGCGTCGCCTGGTTGCCTGAGCGACTCGCCTGCCGCGGCGAGCTCGAACGCGTCCGCGCCCGACAGCATCCACGGCGTCGTGGCCGCCAGCACCGCGCGAACGACCCGGCCAGCGCGATCAAGGTACGCGCCGGCGTCCGGGGCCGCCAGCGGACGCAGCATGCGCGGCGAACGGCCAGAGGATGACGGACGGCAGGCCCGTGCCGCGGTCGTGCGCGCCAGACGAACCCACAAGTCCGACAGGCTGGCTGCCGGCTGCGCCAGAAACTGCCGCACGATCGTCGCCACCCACGACGGAAACGGCCGCGCACGCGATCGCGATGGACGCCCACGCCGCGCGGCGCACCGCGGCATCGGGCGACTTCAATCGCACGCGCGTCAGCGCGACGCCAGGCGAAGTACACGCGAGCCGACACGAGCAAGCGCCCACATCGCCACGGCGAACTGCAGCCGCCCCGCTGCGGAGGCGGGCGCCACGAGCGCGACGACGACCACCGAGGCGATGAGCGATCCCGAGCTGCGAGCGGAGAATCTTGTGGAGCAGCAGCTGCGCGCCGCGTCAGCGGCGCCGCAAACAAGAAACGCGGCCTCGGCGCGCGAGAACTGCAGCAGGGCGCTCCTCGCGGGCAGCAGCCAGACACACGCCGCCAGCGCGAACACGCACGAGCCCGGCCAGCGACGATCCTGTCGCCTGCCACGCCGATGCCAGCCCCGCCAGCCCGCGGCCGGGTCCCCTTGGGCCGCCCGTCCGCTCCCGCCGCGGTTGAAGACCGCGAAGTACAGATACGCCGACCCGACGATCGCGCCGATCAGGTAGCGCGGGTCTCGCGCAGCCGGCGCAGCCTGACGCGGAGCCGGTTGCGCGCGGAGCAGACGATCAGGTACAGGCTGGCGCTCAGCATCTCAATCGCGCCCGGTGACGTGCAGGAAGATCTGCTCGAGGTTCGACCCGGCCGCCGCCAGGTCGGCGCGCGACGCGAGCTCGGCCACCGTGCCGTCGGCGACCTTCTTGCCCGCGGTCCATGATGATGACGCGCGTGCAGACTCTCTTCGACCAGGTGCAGCAGGTGCGACGACAGCAGAATCGCCGCGCCGGCGCGGCCGCGCGCGACGATCGTCTCGCGCATCCTGCGGATGCCGAGCGGGTCGAGGCCCGGTCAGCGGCTCGTCGAACAGCAGCACCGACGGCATCGCCGCACCAGGCCGCACGCGATGACCACCTTCTGCCGCATGCCGCGCGACAGCTCGCCGGGCAGCGACCGCTCCTTGCCGTTCAGCTCGAGCTCGTCGATGAGCGCCTGCGCGCGCGCGCTCGAAGTCGTCGACGCGGTAGAGCCGCGCCGATCAGCCGCAGGTGCTCGTCGACGGTCAGATACTCGAACAGGTGCGGCTCGTCCGGCATGAACGCCAGCCGCCGCTTGGCCTCGATGCGGCGTCGCGTCGGCGCAGATCGTAGCCGTCGATCCGCACGCGTGCCGGTCGGTCGGCCTGCAGGATGCCCGCCAGCGAGCGCAGCGTCGTCGTCTTGCCGGCGCCGTTGGGACCGATCAGGCCGACGATTTCGCCGGCCGCGACGTCGAACGACAGGTCGTCGACGGCGACGAAGGCGCGCCGTAGGTGCGCGTCAGGTGCTGGACGGCGATCGGCATGGGTGTGTTAGACTTAGGGGTTTCGGAGGGACGAATCTACGTGGCTACGCATGCATCCGCGCTCAAAGCGCACCGGCAGAGTCTCAAGAACCGCGAGCGCAACCGCCAGTACCGGTCGCGCCTGCGCAATGCGCTGAAGAACATCCGCACCGCCATCGACGGCAACGACCTGGCCGGCGCCAAGATCGGCGCTGAAGGAGACGATCTCGCTCATCGACAAGATGGCGAGCAAGGGCGTCATCCACCGGAACGCCGCCGGCCGCTACAAGTCGCGGCTGAACCGCCGCGTCGCGGCCCGCGCGTAGCCGCCGGCCGGCAGGGTCGGCCCGCGCGTCACCAACGCCGCGCACCGAATCCGGTCCGCGTCCGCTTTCCGCCGCACAACTCGACGACCAGCCGCTCGAGCAGCACGCGCGGATCGCCGCCCGACCGCTTCAGGTCGAGGTCCGTGCGGAACAGCGACTCGACGGCGCCGCGCAGCTCGCGCCGGCGCCACCTGCGGGAACTTCGACCGCACCAGCCATCCCAGCTGCCCGAGAATCTGCTCCGGCGGCGCGCCGGCGTCGAGCATCAGCGCGAGCTGACGCAGCGCCTCGCCGCCCTGCCCCGCCTCGATCGCGTTGGTCATCGCCCAGTCGTCCTGCAGCGCCGCCGGCCCGGCGACCTCGCGCACGTCGTCCATGCGTGATCTTCTTCTGGCCGAGCGGCATACAGCAGCAGGCGATCGACGTCGCCCCGCAGCCGCTTCACGTCGCCGCGTCTTGCCGTCGTTGCGCGGACGATCCGGGAAAGCCGGCGAGCGCCGCCAGAGCATCGCGCGCCTGCCGGGTCGATCTCGACGCCCGCCTTCGCCACGCGCGCCTGCACCCATCGCTCGGCGCCCGCCACGTCGGCCGGCGACGCCGCAGTCGACGACGCGTGGCGTGCTTCGCGAACAGCTTTGAACGTCTTCGTCCGCTTGTCGAGCGACGCCGCCACGAGCACGAGCGTCGTCAGCGGCTCGGGCTTTTCGAGCAGGGCCTCGAGAACTCGTCGAGCGCCCGCGCCGCCGCCTCGCTCTCGCGCTTCGGCGCGAGCAGCGCCTCGGCCTGCGACACGATGACGACGCGCGCGCGGCGCCATCATCGGCAGCGTGCGCACGGCGTCGCGACCAGCGCGCGACGCCGTCGGCGAGTCTGGTCGCCGCTCGTCATCTCGCCCGCGTGAATGCGTCTCGACGTTGAACGCCGCGCAGCCCCTCGTCGACCAGCTCGGCGAACTCCGCCGCCGAGCGCCGACTTCTCGACGTCGTCTTCGCCCTGCAGCAGATAAACGGGATCCGTGTCGCCCGATGGCGATTTGCTTGCGGACGTCGGCCGGTGTCGCGATGGCCAACTAGAAGGCCTCCAGGATGGCGCTGACACGATGCGTGCGGGCGAACTCGGTGCTCATGCGATCGAGCGCCTGCGTATCCTGGCCGAAGAACGCGGCGGGTCGACCGCGCCGTCTGCTGCTGCGCCGCCCGCGGCGTCGCATTCCTGCCGGAACACCAGGCTGGGATTGTCCCAGAGCACCATGTTCGTCGCGCACGTCCCGCAGCTCGACTCTGCGCCGTCATGACGATCGGCGTAACGCGACGCCAGCTGCGAGGCGTTGAAGCTCGACGGGCTGATCGTGACGGCCGTCACCTCGCCGGTGAGCAGGCGCGTCCACGCCTGTTCGCGTCCGGGCACGATGTCGTACTTGCCGCGGCCGATGAACTCGGAGCGCACCTTCTGCGTGAGCGTCGTTTCGAGGTTGAAGACCGTCGTCCGGTTCGCGAACGTCGGGATGCCGATCGTCTTGATGGACGCGGGCAGAAACGAGCCGCGTCCGGCGAGCGAGTAGCCGCACGACCGCTCACCGCAGGCCGCACAGGACGCAGAGGCACACAGGACGGCGCTCGCCGAGCTCTCATTGCACGACCATCGAGACACGAGCGGTCCCTTGGCGACGACGACCTTCCGGATCGTCTTGCCGGCGATGTGCGTGCGTGACGATCGGCATCGGCGAGCGCGAGCGTCGCGCAGCTCGTCGTCGGTCGCGCCGGCCGGGACGGTCAGCGCGCGCGCGGACCTTGCCGTTGATCTGCACCGGCACGACGACTTCGTCGGCCTTCGGCGACGTCGGCATCGAACGCCGGCCACGGCCGCCGTCGTGAGGCCGCCGGCGTGGCCGAGCATCTGCCAGAGCTCCTCCGCCGTGTGCGGCGCGAACGGCGAGAGCATCACGACGAGCGCGTCGAGCGCCTCGCCGCACGACCGCCAGCGTCTGCGGACGCGCTCGACCGTGCCGGCCGGGCGCCTGGCCGCGCGACGGGATGCCGTGCGGCGTGCCTTCGCTGAACGCGTAGCAGCTCGTTGACGAGCTCCATCAGCGACGACACCGCGGTGTTGAGGTGCATCCGCTCTTCGATGTCCACGGTCGCGCGCCGGATCGTGTCGTGCGTCTTGCGGCGCAGCGCCCGCTCGGCGTCCGAGCAGTCGCATGCGCCTTTGCACGCCCGTGCCTGTCTGCCCGCTCGTCCTGCCCGACGAGCTCGCGCCAGTGATCGACGATGCGCCAGACCCGCACCAGGAACCGGAAGCTGCCCTCGAGCCCGGCGTCGCTCCACTCGACTTCCTTTTCCGGCGGCGCGACGAACATCGACGTACAAGCCGCAGCGCGTCGGCGCCGTATTTCTGCAGCATCGTCGTCCGGATCGACGACGTTGCCCTTCGACTTGGACATCACGTTGCCGTCCTTGAGCACCATGCCCTGCGTGAGCAGGCGCTTGAACGGCTCGTCGAAGGTCGACGAGGCCGACGTCGCGGAGGACGCGCGTGAAGAAGCGCGAGTACAGCAGGTGCAGGATCGCGTGCTCGACGCCGCCGCTGTAGAAGTCCACCGGCATCCAGTACGCGGCCGCCTCCTGGCTCGAACGGCAGCTCGCGTGTTCTGCGGGTCGGCAGAACCGCAGGAAGCTACCACGACGAATCGACGAACGTGTCCATCGTGTCGGTCTCGCGCCGCGCCGGCCCGCCGCACTTCGGGCACGTCACGTTGACGAACTCGGCGACCTGCGCCAGCGGCGAATCGCCGCGGCCCGTGAACTGTCGTCACCTTCGGCAGCTCGACCGGCAGCTGCTCGTACGGGCACGCCGACGACGCCGTCCTTCTCGCAGTAGATGACCGGAATCGGCGTGCCCCAGTAGCGCTGCCGCGAGATGCCCCAGTCCTTGAGGCGGTACTGCACCTCGCCCGTGCCGATGCCGCGCTTCTCGGCGTCCGCGATCATCCGCGTCATCACCGCCGGCGCTTCCTGGCGCCGGTACTCGCCCGAGTCCACCAGCCGTGCCGTAGTTGCGTCGTCGCGTCCGTCAGCTCGGCCGCCGTCGCCGGCGTCGTCGGCCGACCGGACCACGATGCGGATCGGCAGGCCGTACTTGCGCGCGAACTCGAAGTCGCGCTCGTCGTGCGCCGGCACGGCCATGATCGCGCCGGTGCCGTACTCGGCGAGGACGAAGTTCGCGATCCAGATCGGCACCTCCTCGCCGGTGAACGGGTTGATCGCGCCTGCGGCCGGTGTCGAAGCCTTCCTTCTCGATCGCGCCGGTGCGCCGCGCTTCGCGATCGAGCGCGCGGAACTTCGCGACCCGCTCGCGGAACGCCGCGGGTCGGGCTCTCGGCGGCGAACCGATCGACCATCGGGTGCTCGGGCGCGAGCAGCACGAACGTCGCGCCGTAGATCGTGTCGATGCGCGTGGTGAAGACCTCGATGCGTCGTGTCGCTCGGCGCCGACGACCGGGAACTTGACGCGCGCGCCCTCCGAGCGGCCGATCCAGTTCCGCTGCATCACGACGACTTTCTCGGGCCACTCGGTCAGCGTGTCGAGGCCCGTCGAGCAGCTCGTCGGCGTACGCGGTGATGCTGGAAGAACCACTGCTCGAGGTCGCGCGCTGCTCGACCATCGGTCCCGCAGCGCCAGCAGGCGCCGTCGACGACCTGCTCGTTGGCGAGCACGGTGTTGTCCGCTCGGGCACCAGTTGACCGTCGAGCGCTTGCGGTACGCGAGGCCGCGCTCGAACATCTTCAGGAAGATCCACTGGTTGAACTTGTAGTACTCGGGCAGGCACGTCGCGATCTCGCGCTCCCAGGCGTAGCTGATGCCGAGGCGCTGGAGCTGCCCTTTCATGTGGGCGATGTTGTCGAGCGTCGACGTCTCGGGATGCGTGCCGGTCTTGATCGCCGCGTTCTCCGCCGGCAGGCCGAACGCGTCCCAGCCGAACGGATGCAGCACGTTGAAGCCGCGCATCCGCTTCATCCGCGCGCATGACGTCGCCGATGATGTAGTTGCGGACGTGCCCGACGTGCGCGTGCCCGGACGGGTAGCGCGAACATCTCGAGGCAGTAGAACTTCGGGCGCGCTCGAGTCGATCTCGACCTCGAACGCGCGCGACGCGGTCCACTGCTGCTGCCACTTTCTGTCGAGTTCCTGGGGCTTGTACTCGGTCACACCGCTATTTTACCTTCCAGAACGGCGCGATCGCCTGCTTGACGCGCGTCGGCGGCCGTGCGTCCGCGCGTCGACGCCGACCGTCGGCGGCCGGCCACACGGGCTCGGCGAGCGGCGCGACCAGCGCCTGTGACGGTCTGGTCGAGCGACGCGGCCAGCGCCTGCAGGTCGTAGCCGCCCTCGGTCACGAGCGCCATCCGGCCCCGGCAGCACGTCTTCCGCCACGCTCGCCGCAGCGCCCATCGTCATCGCGCCGAACGCCTCCGCCGTCAGCCGCATCGTCGCGAGCGGATCGCGCTCGTGGGCGTCGAAGCCGGCCGAGACGAGCAGCAGATCCGGCTGGAACTGGCGCAGCACCGGCAGGACGATCTCGTCGAACGCGACGCGGTAGTCGGCGTCGACCGCGCCGGATTCGAGCGGCACGTTGACCGTGAAGCCAGCGCCGTCGCCGATGCCGACTTCGTCGACGCGCGCCGGTGCCCGGATAGTACGGGATACTGGTGCGTCGAGATGTACAGGATCGACGGGTCGCGCTCGAACGTGTGCTGCGTGCCGTTGCCGTGGTGGACGTCGAAGTCGACGATGGCGACGCGCTCGGCGCCCAGCGTGCGCGCGTGCGCGGCGGCCGACGCGCGACGTTGTTGAACAGGCAGAAGCCCATCGCGCCGTCGCGCTCGGCGTGGTGGCCGGGCGGCCGCACCATCGCGAGCGCCGTAGTGTGCGTCGCTCCCATGACGCGCTCGACCGGCGTCGATCGCGGCGCCGGCCGCCAGCAGCGCGATCTCGTGGGATCTCAGGCGACGTGTAGGTGTCCGGGTCGAGCGCGACTGGCTCGCCCGCGGTCTCCGACATCCGCTGCGATGTACGGCGCGTCGTGAACGCGCGCGAGCTGCTCGCGCGTCGCCTCGCGCGGCGCGACGACCTCGCCGCCGCCGGCGCGCCAGCGGCGGCGACGGCGTTCATCACGGCTGCCGCGTTCCGGGCCGTTCGGGATGCCCGGGCGGCGTCTGGTGCTCGGCGAAGCGCTCGCTGGAAATGAGGATCACGGGAGCACGCCCACCTGGGCGAGGTGATGGCGGAGGTGCTCGCCGTAGTCGGACGCGAGGAACCCGAGCGTCACGGGCGAGGCGCGACTCGATGACGCACGGCACGTCGCGCCGATCTTCCGGGAATATTGCTGATGACGTGCGCCAGGTGAACGGTGTACGCGTGCCACAACGTCACGATGTCTTCCCACGGGGCGGTCGCCGTAGCGCTGGCAGGCGACCCAGTGGTCCTGGGCGTAGGGCGGAAACGTCAGCGCGGCGCCTTGCTGCGCCCGCACGAACCGCTGGTGGTTGTTGGACGCCGAGTCGATCAGGTGGCCGATGATCTGCTTCGGGAGTCCACTTGCCCGCCGCGCGCGGCCGCGCGGCCTGCGGCTTACCGACAACGCTCGCAGCTTCGGAACGGCGGCTCTCGACTGTGTCCAGCAGATCCGCGCGCGATCGTCGGAAACGGTGTGTCGATCCGTCATCAGCGGAACGCCGGATCGTAACACGCCGGTCACGCGCCCGATGCCATCTGCAGCGCGCGCGCTTCGAGCGCCTTGCAGCCTCGCTTCCAGCTCGCGGCGCGCGCGCCTCGATCCCATCGTCTCCGGCATCGGCGGAGCACTTCGAACGGATCGCCGACGACGATCGCACACGGTCGCGAACGGCTTGGGGATCTGGGTGCGGTCCCAGCTGTTCGTCGGTCCAGCAGCGGTCGGCCTCGAGGTGAAACGGCAGCACGGGATTGCCGGTCGGCTTCGCGAGCCACACGGCGCCCGGCTGCGCGACGCGCGCAGGACCGCGCGGGCCGTCCAGCGTGAAACCCGCCGGCTTGCCGGCCGCCATGTCGCGCGACGAGCTGCAGCAGCGCCTGCCGGCCGCCGCGCGACGTCGATCCGCGCGCCGTGCCGTAGCCGAACCGCTCGATGATGCCGGCGATCCACTCGCCGTCGAAGTTCTCGCTCGTGATGACGACGATGCCGCGGCGGCGGAAGTAGAAGGTCGCAGGCAGAATGCGGCCGTGCCAGAAGCGCCATGATCGGCTGGCGGCCGCTCCTGGACGATCGCCTCGAAGTGCTCGAGGCCTTCGGTGCGCCAGCGCAGCGTCGCGCCGAGCGCCGCGACCAGCGCGATAGCCGACGGCCGAGATGACGGCGGCCTCGAGCCGCTTCAGCGCGCGACGCCCGCCAGTCGGCGCGTCGCTCACGAGATTGGGCGATCTGACGAGCTCGCGTGATGCTTCGCGATTGTCTGACGAACGGTCATCAGGTCCACGAACTGGACGTTCGTTCGGCCGGCGCGCTGGCCTGCGCGCCCTTCAGCATGATCGAGCAGAACGGGCAGGCCGTGACGACCGTGTGCCGGCGCCGGTGTCCTGCAGCTGCTTGAACCGGACGTCGCTGATGCGGCTGCCCGGCTCCTCTTCCTTGTCGGCGAACAGCAGGCCGCCGCCGGCGCCGCAGCAGAACGGGTTGTCGCGGTTCCGGACCGGCTCCCTGAGTCGTCGTCGCCGCCGAACCGCGTGAGCAGTTCGCGCGGCTCGTCCGACCTTGCCGGCATAGCGCCCGAGATAGCACGGGTCGTGGAACGTCACGGTCTCGCGCGCCGCGCTCCGCCGGCAGCGGAGCCGGCGTCATCGCGCATCAGCTCGGCGACGAACACCGACGAGTGGACGATCTCCGACTTCGTAGCCGAACGTCGGTAGTCCTCGCCGATCGTCTTCACGCAGTGCGGGCACGACGTGAGGATCTTCTTCGGGCCCGCGCGCCTTCAGCTCCTCGATGTTCGCGTTCGCGAGCTCCTGGAACATGTACTCGTTGCCGGTGCGCTTGGCCGGGTCGCCGTTGCACTGCTCCTTCGACAGCACGCCGAACCGGACGTTTCTCGCCCGCAGGATGTCGAACAGCGAGCGCAGCGACTTCTGGAAGTCGGCCTCGAACGCGCCCGCGCAGCCGAGCCACACGAGCACGTCGTGCCTGGCCGGATCGAAGGTTTCGAGCGCCGCCGACGTCACGAACTTCTGCCGCTGGTCGTAGCCGAGGCCCCAGATGTTCTTCCGCCGTTCGAGGTGGTTGTACATCGCGCCGAGATACTCGGGCGCCTCGCCGTTCGACACCAGCCCGCGGCGCGCGCCGATGATGATCGGCAGGTGCTCGATGCCGACCGGGCACTGGTTCTCGCAGGCGCCGCAGGTCGTGCACTGCCACAGCACCTTCTCGCTGTAGCACCTCGCCGAGCTTGCGGTCGCGGCTCGCCTGCGAGCAGCGCCTCCTGCGTCTGCAGGATGAGCGTCTTCGGGTTCAGCTCCTTGCCCGCGCCCCACGCCGGACAGTTCACCTGGCAGCGTCCGCACTCGACGCACGTGAACGCGTCGAGCACCGTCTTCTTCCGAGGTCCTTCACCGTCTCGAGGCCGACCTGTTCCTTCTCGAAATCGAGGTTGCGGCACGCGGCCGAGCTCCGGCGACTTCAGGAACACGGTGATCGGCGACGAGCACGAGGTGCAGGTGCTTCGACGCCGGAATGAGCGCCATGAACGCGAGGATCACGAGCATGTGCGCCCACCAGTTCACGCGGCCCGCGACCGTCGTCTCTCGTCAAGGCGGAACGCCAGCAGGAACGTGACCATCAGCGTCGCGATGAACAGCGCGATGACGACAGACTCGATCGACACGCTGCGTCGCCGAGCGCCGGCGGGCCGGACGATCGCGCGGCGCGACCAGGAGGTAGAGGATGCCGGCCAGGACGGCCGCGGCAAACGGCAGCGAGCGCGAGGCGATACGCGTGAAACCAGCGCGTGCCGTCAGGTCGGCGATGCCGAGGCCGTACAGAAACTCCACCGACGTGTAGCCCGCGAACGCGACGAAGCCCCAGAACACGAGACGCATGCGCGACGCCCGCGATCGGCCGCTCGCGGATCGTCCGCGCGCTGCAGGACGACGTCGAACGAGGAACCGCTGGATGCGAACGCCGAGGTCGTCGAGCGAGAAGTGTCTCGGGCGCCGCGGCGATCAGACTGGACGCGCGTGGCGACCTGCGCGGCGAAGGCGCCCGACGCACGGCCAGGAACGAGGAGCCAGAAGCGCGTCTGGTCATCACGCATCTAGCCATCGCGAAGATCGCAGAATCGTAATCTCTGCGATGCTCGTGCGTTGAGTGATCGCTCAGGCTGTTTCAGCGCGTCGATCATGCGCCGGAACGATCTCGAACAGGTCGCCGACGATGCCGTAGTCGGCGACCTCGAAGATCGGCGCGTCGGGATCCTTGTTGATGGCGACGATCGTGCTGCGCAGCCCTTCATGCCGACCAGGTGCTGGATGGCGCCGGAGATGCCGAGCGCGAGATAGAGCTTCGGCGCGACGGTCTGGCCGGAGCTGCCGACCTGGCGCTCCATCGGCAGCCAGCCGGCGTCGCAGATCGGGCGCGACGCGGCGAGCTCGGCGCCGAGCGCGTCGGCCAGCTGCTGCGCGAGCGGGATGCTTGTCCTGCTCCTTGATGCCGCGGCCGACCGACGACGATGCGCTCGGCCTGCGACAGGTCGACGGCCTGCTGCGCTTCCTGGAACGGCGCCTCCGGCTTCTGCGCGGATCGTCGCCGCGTCGATCGTGACGACGTCGAGCGCGCGCACCGGCGCCGGCGACCGCGCCCTTCGCCGCCTGGTCGGCGCGGAAGGCGCCGATCTGAACGGTCACGAAGTGCGGCGTCGGCCCTGCGGCGACGACGTCGGCGGTCAGCTTGCCCTGGAACATCGGCCGCACGAACGCCGTGCCGTCGACCGTCTTGATCGGCGATGACGTCGGTGATCGAGCGCCGCGGTCGAGCCGCGCCGCCAGCTTCGGCGCGAAGTCGCGGTGTCTGGTAGGTGTGCGGCAGCGATCACGCAGCGACGGGTTCTGCGCTGCGACGATCGCCTGCGACGAGCGCCGCCGTGAAGCCGTCGGGCGTGTACGGCTCGAGCGGCGGCGCGCGTCGACCACGACGACTTCCTGCACCTGCGCCGCGCGCAGCTCGCCGGCGCCGCGCCGACGCCGACCTGGCGCCGAGCACGGCGATCGGTCACCTGATCGTCCGCGAGCTGCTGCGCCGCCGCGATCGCTTCCCAGCGTCGCGCGATTGAGCTTCCCGTCGCGCTGTTCGGCGATCGACCGAGGATCACTAGATGACCCGCGCTTCCTCGCGCAGGCGCGCGCACGAGCTCCTTCGCGGCCTCCGCGGGCGCGCCGGCGATCATCTGCGTCTTCTTGCTCTTCTCGGGCACGTAGAGGCTGACGATCTTCGCTTGCGCGGCGGCCATCGCGGCAGGCGCCGGCGGCGACTGCGGATCTCTTTCTTCTTGGCCGCCATGATGCCCTTTGAGCGTCGCGTAGCGCAGCTGGTTGATGCCGCTCTGGATCGTCAGCACCGCCGGCAGCGGCATCGCGACCCACTGGAACCAGCCGCCCTCGAGCTCGCGCTTGACGCGCAGCGCGGCGCCGTCTCGACCTGCACTTCCATGATGATCGTCGCGTGCGGCATGCCGAGCGTCTCGGCGAGGATGACGCCGGTCTGGCGCGAAGCCCTGGTCGTCGGACTGCAGCCCGGTCAGCACGAGGTCGAACTGCTCGTCCTTCATCGCGCGCGGCGAGCGCCGTCGGCGACGACGAACGCGTCGGCGCGCGCCGAGCGCCGTCGCCCTCGACGTGGATGGCGCGGTCGGCGCCGCGCGCCAGCGCCTCGCGGAGCACCTGCGCACGCGCGCGCCGGGCCGGCGCGAGCAGACGACCACTTCGCCGCCGTGCTTCTCCTTGAGCCGCAGCGCCTCCTCGAGCGCGTAGGCGTCGGGCTCGTTCATCTCGAAGCTGGCGTCCTGCTCGCGGATCCACGTCCTGGCTCGTCGAGGCGCGGCTGCCATTCGCGCGTCGGGACCTGCTTGATGCAGACGGCGATCTTCATTGCGGTTGCATCGGCGTCATGCGACCTGAAGGCCACTACGAGCTGATTCACGCTCGAATTGCTTCGAAGCAGCAGCGCGGCGTTGGTGCCGCCGAAGCCGAACGAGTTCGACAGCGCGTACTGCGATCGTGCATCGGCGCGCTGCGTTGCGGCACGTAGTCGAGATCGCACTCCGGATCCGGGTCGTCGAGGTTGATGGTCGGCGGCGCCACCTGGTCGTGGACGCGCGAGCGCCGTGATGCCGGCCTCGAGGCCGCCGGCCGCGCCGAGCAGGTGCCCGGTCATCGACTTGGTCGACGAGATCGCGAGCTTGTGCGCGTGGTCGCCGAACGCGCGCTTGATGGCGAGCGTCTCGATGCGTGTCGTTGATGCGGCGTCGAGGTGCCGTGCGCGTTGATGTAGTCGACCTCGTCGGGCTCGATGCCGGCGCTCGCGCAGCGCCGTCGCGCATGCACGCGGACGGCGCCGTCGCCGTCCTCGGACGGCGCCGTGATGTGGATACGCGTCGCCCGACATGCCGTAGCCGACGAGCTCGGCGTAGATCCGCGCGCCGCGCGCGCTCGCGCGTGCTCGAGCTCCTCGAGGATCAGCGACGCCGGCGCCCTCGCCGATCGACGAAGCCGTCGCGGTCCTTGTCGAACGGGCGGCTCGCGCCGCTCGGGCTCGTCGTTGCGCGTCGACAGCGCGCGCAGCGCCGCGAAGCCGCCGACGCCCATCGGCGTGATGGCCGCTTCCGATCCGCCCGGCGATCATGACGTCGGCCGTCGCCGCGCTTGATGATCTCGTACGGCGTCGCCGATCGCGTGCGCCGACGCCGAGCACGCCGTGCAGGTCGCCGAGGTTCGGGCCCTTGGCGCCGAACCGGATCGACACCTGCGCCGGCCGCGAGGTTGATGATGGCCGACGGGATGAAGAACGGCGAGATCTTGCGCGGGCCGCCTTCGAGCAGCGCCGTGTGCTCGCGCTCGATCGTGGTGAACCCGCCGATGCCCGACGCGATGAAGACGCCGACGCGCGGCGCGTTCTCCGGCGTGATCGTCAGCGCCGCAGTCGTCCACGGCGAACTGCGACGCCGCGATGGCGTACTGGATGAAGACGTCCATCTTCTTGACGTCCTTCTTCTCGACGAACTGCAGCGGGTCGAAGCCCTTGACCTCGCCCGCGATGCTGCGTCGGCGAACTGCGTCGCGTCGAACTGCGTGATCGGGCCGATGCCGCTCTTGCCCGCGCAGCAGCGCCGCCCAGTTGGCCTCGCGTGCCGATGCCGAGCGACGACACCAGGCCGATGCCGGTGACGACGACTCGCCTGCTCACATGCCTCGTCGCCTGCCGCAGCGGTCTACTTCTTGGACTTGGCGTGCGACTCGATGTATGTCGACGGCTTCCTTGACGCGCGTGATCTTCTCGGCGTCCTCGTCGGGGATCTCGATGCCGAACTCCTCCTCGAACGCCATCACGAGCTCGACGGTGTCGAGCGAGTCGGCGCCCAGGTCGTCGACGAACGACGCATCCGGCGTCACTTCCTCTTCGTCGACGCCGAGCTGCTCCACGATGATGCTCTTCACCTTGTCGGCATACCGCCATTCAATCTCCTCCCTAGCATGTACATCCCGCCGTTGACGGCCAGAACGTGCCCTGTAATATACGACTGCCTCGTCCGACGCAAGAAAGCACACCGCCGCGGCCACATCCGTCCGGCGTGCCCAGCCGTCCGAGCGGAATCTGCGACGCCCAGTCCACTTGCGCCTTGCTCGGTGATCGCCCGCGTCATGTCGGTGTCGATCAGCCCGGGCGCGACCACGTTCACCGTGATGCCGCGCGACGCCACCTCGCGCGCCAGCGCCTTCGCAGAACCCGATCAGCCCCGCCTTCGACGCCGCGTAGTTGGCCTGGCCGGCGTTGCCCATCTGCCCGACCACCGAGCTGATGGCGATGATGCGCCCGCCGCGCTGCTTGATCATCGGCTGCATCGCGGCCTGCGCACAGCGTGAACGCGGCGGTCAGGTTGGTGGCGATGCACCGCGTCCCAGTCCTCGCGCTTCATGCGCATCAGCAGCTGGTCGCGGGTGATGCCGGCGTTGCTCACCAGGATGTCGAGCCGCCCGTGCCGCTCGACGATCGTCGCCAGGCGCCTCGCCGGCCGCGGCGTCCGTGACGTCGGACGTCCACCGCCGCGGCCGATGCCGGCCGCCGGCGGCGTGATCGGCCATCGCGCTTGCGCGTGGTCGCCGCGCGCGGCAGCCACGACCACGCGCGCCCTGCTCGCGCCAGCCGCGATGGGCGATCGCGCGGCCGATGCCGCGCGACGCGCCCGGTGACGAGTGCCACCTTGTTCGACAGGATCCGAACATGCGCGACCGCGCATCACGTCCTATCAGGCGTCATGGCCGCCAGATCCTCGGGACTGCCGAAGCTGAGCAACCGCGCGTCCTCGCGATCGATCTTGCGTGACCAGCCCGCTCAGCACGGTGCCGGGCCCTACCTCAACATACGTTGTGACGCCCTCCGACGCAAGGCGCCGCACGACCGCTTCCCAGCGTACCGGCGCCGACACCTGCGCGCACGAGCGCCTCGATCGGCGGCGCGCGGCGTCGCGCTTCGGCTCGGCGTCCACGTTGGCGACGATCGGGCACGCGCGGCGGTCCTGGTCGCCAGCGCGCGCAGCTCGGGCGCGAGCCGATCTTCGGCCGGCTTCATCAGCGCGCAGTGGAACGGGGCGCTCACCGTCAGCGGAATCACGCGCTTCGCGCACCGAGCGCCTTCGCGTTCGCTCCGGCGCGCGCCACGGCCGCCGCTGGGTCCGGCGATGACCACCTGGCCGGGCGCCGTTCAGGTTCGCCGGGCTGACGACCTCCCGCCGCGCCTCGCGGCAGCGGCCTGCGCCACCAGCTCGCGCGTCGAGGCCGAGAATCGCGGCCATCGCGCCGGTGCCGACCGGCACCGCCTCCTGCATGTAGCGGCCGCGGCGCTGCACCGTCCGCACGCGCGTCGGCAAACGAGAACGTCCCCGCGGCGACGTTGGCCGTATACTCGCCGAGGCTGTGCCCGGCGACAAAGGCCGGCTGCCAGGCCGCTGCGCCTCGAGCACCGAGGGCGGTCGCGATGCTGACGGTGAGAATCGCCGGCTGCGTGTTCTCGGTCAGCATGAGCCTGATCTCGGGCCCTCGAACATCAGCCGGCTGAGGGGCGCGCCGAGCGCAGCGTCGGCCTCTGCGAAGTGTCCGCCGGGCGATCGGAAACGCGTCGGCGCGAGGCTCCGGCCCATGCCGACCCGCTGCGATCCCCGTCCGGGAAGCACGAGGGCGATCGCGGCGGAAGCGATCCTTGTGGGCCTGGCGTCAGCCGGGCGACGGCGTCGGCGAGCCGCGGCACCAGCGACTCGTTGGCGAGAAGCGATGGGCCAGGGCGATGCCGTTGCGCCTGGCCAGCGCCGACGCGACCGGCCGTGGCCGACCAGCGCGAGGCCGGTCGACGTCCGTGCGGAGCGGGGCGCACGCCGGTCTCGGCGTACGTCGACGCGCTCGCGCGAAGCGGCGGAACGCGCGCGGCGCGCGAGCAGCCGCGCGCCGAGCTCGCGACAACGGTTCCGAGTGCCGCCAGCTCCTCGCTGCGCCATTTCGCGGCGCCGCTTACCGACGACGCCTTCGCCGACCTTCAGCGCGATGTTGCCGGTGAACCCGTCGCGAACGATCGACGTCGGCGTCGGCCGCTCGAAGAGGTCGCGGGCCTGGACGATTGCCCGGCGAACTGGCGGGCGCCAGGCTCGTCTCGAGCGCGCGGCCGGCCCGCGATCAGCTGATCGTTGCCCTTCACCGGCCTCCTCGCCGATCGAGAAGCAGCCCGACGCGCGGCGCGGTCCGCTCCGAGGCGACCTGGGCGTAGGCGCAGCCCATCGCCGCGAACTGGCGCAGGTGCGCCGGCTGGCAGTCGACGGTGGCGCGACGTCGAGCAGCACCGCCTGTCCGCGCGGTCGGGATCGGTACGGCCAGAGCCGAGCCGATCGACGCCCGGCAGCAGGCCGACCCGGCACGGCGGCGAGACAGTCGCCCCGGTGTGCCCGGCGCTGAACGGGCGCGACACCTCGCCGTCCGGACGCGCTCGACCGCGACGCGGATCGACGTGGCGCGCCTGCGCAGCGCGTCGCGTGGACGATCGGCCATGCCGACGTGTTCGGGAGCATCGACGAGGGTGGTGGACAGGCGCGCCCGATCGGGCTCAGCGGGCGAGGCGGGGCTCGCAGCTCGGCGACCGGGCCGACGAACCGGCGAGCCCCAGCTCAGCGGACGGCGAAGGCGCGCCTTCGACGACCCGGGCCGGGAGTGTCGCGCCCCCATGGCGCCAGATCGCCAGGGGATCGCGGGCCCGGACAGAGCGCTCCGGTCGCGCACGTCGCGGCCACTATTCCTCGTCGACCGCGCGCGCCTGCCGGCCGCGGCAGTGACCCTGGAGTTCGGGCACGCCACGTGCGGCGGCTTCAGCTCGCGGCACTGCGGGCACGGGCCGAGCGCGATCGGCGTCAGCGCGTCGTGCGTGCGGCGCTTCAGGCAGTTGGGTCTTGGAGTGGCGGCGTTTGGGATTCGGCATCGTTCGAGTCTCCGGCTCTCGGTCAGGCTGTCGGTCAGTCCGGTCTTGCGGGTCACGTAGCGCCTTGAGCACCGAGGCCGCGGATCTACCCATTCGGTCTTGCACTGGCGGGTCTCGACGTTGCGGTCGATCCGCAGCTCGGGCACCGGCCCTGGCAGTCGGGACGGCAGAGCGGCTGCATCGGCAACGCCAGGTAGAACTGTTCCCGGAGCATCTCGGCGAGGTCGAGGACGTGGTCACGGTAATGCAGCCGTGTCCAGGTCTTCGTCCTGCAGCTCCACTTCTTCTTCGACCGCCGGCGCCTTCGCGCCCTTGGCGGGCCCCTTCACGGCATCCTTGGCAGCGACCACCGGCGGGCGCTCGGGGATGTAGCTGAGGTCGACCGTGGTGTCCACCGGACGGGGAAACGGCGTCAGGCACCGTCCACAACTCAGTTGCAGGGTCGCGGTGACCCGCGCCCCTTCGAGCGGGAACCGGTCGCCGCGCCGCGCAGCGTCCCTTTGAACGTCACCGGGCCGAGGACGCTGAACTCGTCGTCCGATGCCGTGCCGTGCCCGAGTCCGGCCGCGCGCACCTCCCGCCGACGTGCCCCGTCACCTGCTCCGGGCTGAACGTCCGCTCGACGTGCGACTCCGCCTCGCCGAGCGGGCGCGGAGGTCGATTTGGGTGGGCAGCAATGAGCGATCGGACACGTCAGACCGTCCCGGCCGCGAAACCGCCAGATCTGTAGCATCTGTGGGGGCTGCGGCCCGCGACCGTCTGCCCCCGCAGCCGGGGCCGATGCTCGATGAAGGCGACGTGTTCGCCAAACTTACCCGATGTTCGACCCGGGACGCTGGGATGAACAGCTGCTCGAAGAGCCGGACGGCGTAGCGGTCGGTCATGCCGGCCACGAAGTCGCGGGCGGCCGCGTCGAGCCCTCCTGCGTCGACGGTCGCGCGTGTCGAGGAACTCTCCGGGCTGCTCGCGGACCTTCTCCCACAGGCCGCCGAGGATGCCGGACGCCTTCTTGAACTCGGCGGTCGCGACGTCGTTCTCGTAGACCGCATCGAACAGGAAGCTCGCGCAGCGCCGAGCGATCGCGTCGAGCACGGCGTCGCTCATGCGGATCTCGGTCAGTCCGCCGGCGAGCGTCTCGATGCACGACGTCCGTCGACCATGCGTCCCGATGCGCTGGCGACGAGCTGTGCCGAGCATCGCGACCGGCTCGCGCCGGCAGATCCTCCGGCCGCAGCAGCCCGGCGCGCACCGCGTCGTCGATGTCGTGGTTGACGTAGGCGATGATGTCGGCGACGCGCGCGATCTGCCCTTCGATCGTGCTCGACGCGATGCTCCGGCGGCGCGCCGACCGGCACGCCGTGCTTGCCCTTCGAGTGCTTGCGCGATGCCGTCGCGCACTTCCCACGTCGAGGTTCAGGCCCGCGGCCGTCGTTCTCGAGCACGTCGACGATGCGCAGGCTCTGCTCGTAGTGGTTGAAGCCGCCGGGCATCAGGCGTGTCGATGACGCGCTCGCCGGCGTGGCCGAACGGCGTGTGGCCGAGATCGTGGCCGAGCGCGATCGCCTCGGTCAGCTCCTCGTGCAGGCGCAGCACCTTCGCGATGGTCCGCGCGATCTGCGACACCTCGAGCGTGTGCGTCAGCCGCGTGCGGTAGTGATCGCCGGTCGGCGCGAAGAACACCTGCGTCTTGTGCTTCAGGCGGCGGAACGCCTTGCAGTGGATGATGCGATCGCGATCGCGCTGGAACGCCGGGCGGATCGTCGTCCTCGGTCTCCGGCGCGCACGCGGCCCTTGCGTGTCGGCGCTCTTGGCCGCCTGCGGCGCCAGGATCTCGCGCTCGCGCGCTTCGAGCTGCTCGCGAATCAGGCGTCATGCGCCATCATTATCTCCCGCAGGAAGCTCGTGCCGTGCGCGAGCGGCGCCCACGCCGAAGACTCTCGGCGAGCGTCTGGCCGAGATCGGCGAAGGTCGGTCCGCGTCGCCGAGGTCGACGCCGGCCTGCGACGCCGGCGCCCGTCGACCAGCACCGGCACGTGCTCGCGCGAATGGTCGGTGCTCGGCGTGGTCGGATCGTTGCCGTGATCGGCGGTGATCACGCAGCAGATCGTCCGGCGCGAAGCTGCGGCAGCAGCGTCGGCGAGCCGAGCGTCGAAGCGCTCGAGGTTCGCGGCGTAGCCGGCGCGCGTCGTTGCGGTGGCCGTACACGCGTGTCGAAGTCGACCAGGTTGGCGAAGATCAGGCCGCGCTCCTGGCGTCGCCAGCAGCGCCTCGATCGTCGTCCATGCCGTCGGCGTCGCTCTTGCGTCGGATGCGATCGCCGAGATGCCGCGGCCGGCGAACAGATCCGTCGATCTTGCCGACCGACGTGCACCGGTGGCGCCGGTCGCGACGCAGGCGATCGAGCAGCGTCTCGCGCGGTCGGCGGCATCGCGTAGTCGTGACGATTCGGCGTGCGCTGGAACGAGCCCGGGCAAGCCGATGAACGGCCGCGCGATGACCCGCCCGACGCCCATGCCCTCGACGACCAGTGTCGTAGGCCGCCTCGCACCAGCTCGTACGAGCTGCGGCACGACGGACACGATGCCTTCGTGCGCCGGCGATCTGAAACACGCTGTCGGCCGAGGTGTAGACGATCGGGCGAGCCGGTCTCCATGTGCTCGGCGCCGAAGCTCGTCGATGACCGCGGTGCCCGACGCGACCACGTTGCCGATCGATCTTGCGGCCGATGCGCGCCTCGAACTCCTCGATCACATCCGGCGGGAAGCCGTTCGGGAAGGTCGGGAACGGCGCGATCGAGCACCACGCCCATCAGCTCCCAGTGGCCGGTCACCGAGTCCTTGCCCGGCGATCGCCTCGCCATGCGGCCGAAGGCGGCCGTCGGCGACGGCGGCGCCGGCGGATCGCTGCAGCGCGACCGAGGCGCGACATGCCGAGCGCCGACGAGCGTCGGCAGCTGCAGCGGACATGGCGGCGAGATGTTGCCGAGCGTGTTGCTGCCCTGCGTCCTCGTACGGCGGCGGCGTCGCGGCAGCTCGCCGATGCCGACGCTGTCGAGCACGATGACGATGGCGCGGCGCGAAGACGCGGTCTGACCCGCCTCGGCAGGCGGGACAGTCCTGACTGACGTCCATCAGGGATGATGCGACGAGAAGTAGTTCGGGACGCTGCGCGGCGTGCGGATCGTCGCGATGGCGTGCTTGAAGATCGAGGTGATCGACGCCGGCGTGACTCGACGATCAGCGCGAAGCGATCGAAGTTCTTGATGCGGCGCTTCGAACTCGACTGCCCGTCGAGCAGGATGCACGGTGACGGTGAGCTTCTCGCGCCGCGCGTAGTTCAGGAACACGTCCTGGATGTTCGGCGAGCCGGCCGATTTCGGCTCGCGTCCGCCGTCGCGGCGCGGCCCCGATCCATGCGATGGGCCATGCGACGGCCCGCGACGCCCCGTGTCCGGCATGGCTGCCGGCGTGCGGCTGCCCGTGGGCCCGGGTGGCTCGCGTGGGAGTGCGACGGCCGCTGCGGGCGACCGGGCGCTCCTGCCGGACGCCGGCGGGCGCCGCCCGGCGGGCGCGGCGCAGTCGGCGGCACGCGCCGTGGGCGCGTCGGGTTGACCGGGGAGCGGGAGGGCGGCGTCCTTGGTCGGCAGCATCACCGGAACGGAATCAGGAATGGGAAGCGAAACCGTTGACGAGCTCGACCGCACGAGCTCACCGCGGCTGGCGTCTCGCCGGGGCCGTCGATCCACGTAAGGTTAGGCTCTTTCCGGAACCAGATCAACTGCCGGCGGGCGTAGTGCCGGTTCTCCCGGACGATAAGTGCGCGCGGTGGCCGCTTCATCGCGGACGCCAGCGAGCATCTCCACGACCTGCCGGTAGACGAGCCCGCTGAAGCGCATGCGCGGTCGGGCGGCACGCCGGCCGCCAGCAGCGCGCGCATCTCGTCGAGCGACGCCGCGCTCGAACTGCTCGTCGACGCGCCGCGGCGACGCCGGCCGCAGCCACGCCGCCGGCAGCGCAGACGCGAGCGCGTCACGTCGTGACGTCCGGCGAGCGGCGACGACCGTCTCGTCGAAGTGCGCGGTCAGCGGCTGCCGGTCAGGAGGTAGACCTCGAGCGCGCGGACCAGGCGCTTGCGATCGCGCGGCTGGATGCCGCGCGCCGACTCGCGGATCGACGCGCGCCAGCCATGCGATGCAGCGTCTCGACGCCGCTGCTCGCGCGGCGATCGATCGAGCCGCGCGCGCAGCGCGGCGTCCGTGCCGGGCCCGGGAAACAGGCCGCGCACCAGCGCGCGGTAGTAGAAGCCGGTGCCGCCGACGAGGATCGGCACGCGCCCGCGCGCGGTGATGCCGCGAATCGACCGCCGCGGCGTCGCGCGCGCATAGCGCGCGCGGCGGTAGGTCTCGGCCGGATCCGGCGATGTCGATCAGGTGATGCGGGACGCCGCGCCGCTCGGTCGAGCGGACACCTTGTCGGTGCCGATGTCGATGCCGCGGATACACCGCCGTCGAATCGCAGGCGACGATCTCGCCGCCGAACTGCTCGCGCGAGCGGCGATGCCAAGCGCGCTCTTCCCGCCGCGGTCGGGCCGAGGACGGCGATGAGACGCAGGCCGGCCCACGGCGGTCGCCGCGGCGTTGATCGTTGTAGTAGAACGTGACCGTGAAGAACGCCTTGTCGGTCCGGGTATTCCGGCGGCAGGCGCCGTGGTCGGGTTCGACGTCGCCAGGCGCGTTGAGCGCGGCGGTGTTGAAGCCGAGTCGACGCTCGACGGCCGCAGCGACCTGTCAGGTCGGTGATGCGCGCCGTCGCTGATGCACGTTGAAGGTGATCACGACGCGCCCTTCATGCGACATCGCCGCCGTAGGGCACGAACCAGTTGCGGCTGCACCTGCGGCGACGAAGCGGCGAAGCCACGGCCCGAACTCGACGCCGCCAGAGTCGGGCTGGATCGCGGGGTCGGCCTGGGTGCCCGCCGTTCGGGTTGTCGAGCGCGCTGGTCCTGGGCGTAGCGGTTCTCAGGTTGCCGCAGGGCCTCGCCGAGCGCGCCGCCCGGCGGGGGCCTGCCGCGCGGCGCCGGCGGCTGCTGGGTGACCGGCCGCGCCTGCGGCCGGCCAGCCCGGCGTCGGCAGGGCGCGCCGCACGCAGCGAGCGGCGAAGCCGGTCGCGGTGTTGGCGGCGTTCTGCACGGGCTCCGCCTGTGGCGTCGGCTTAAGACGTCGGCGGCGCCGGGTCGGGCGCCGGCCACTCTCCCTTCGGCTTCTCGGCGGTGCGCTTCTGGGCTTCGGTCGGCTCGGCCGAGCGGCCGCGCATGAACGGCTGGTTGTTGGTGGCGTCTCGGGCTGCGCTTCTGCGCGAGCGCGCCTCGCGATCGGCGTCGGACATCGGGGCCGGCCGGGTCAGCTTCCGCAAGGCCTCGCGGTCGATGCGCGGCTCGACCATCACGAACGGCTGCGCCCGATCACCGCCTTTGCTGAACCATCAGGATGGGCTGGGCGTCCGGCGGCCGGGCCATCGGGCGCTGCCACCCACGGCAGCGTCGGCAGACCACAGGATCATCAGGATCCAGCCCGGCGATGGAAAGGATGATCGAGGCCGCCACCGCTCTCGCGGAGGCTGATCGCCCGTTCGATCTGGTCGGTGTCCGGGTCCGGGTGTCGTCGAGGTGCAGGAACACGGGGCTGATGCGCTGCGGAGGCGGCACTCCCAGCGGCTGACGAGTCGCCGCCGAAGTCGCGAGCGTTTCGAGCGTTGATCGCGCCGTTTCTCAGCCGCGGGCGCCCCGGTCGGGTCGGATCGCCGTATACAGATAGACGGCGCCGAAGGTCGCTGGGTCCGCCCGGACCTCGGCGGAAGCCGGCCGTCTGGCGGTGGGCAGGCGCAGAACGCCTCGGTGACCCAGCCGACCACGGAGGCCGGCAGGTGGGTGTAGGCGTCGGTGTGGTGCAGAGACAGAGTGCGCGGTCCGCGGCGGCAGCCGGGTGAAATACCAGGCGTAGAGCCTGCCGGAAGCCCGGGCACCCGCGGCGTCAGGAATCTCGAGGATGGCGAGGCGGCCGCCCGGCTTGAGGACGCGCAGGCAGTCGGCGACGAAGCCACGCGCGTGGCTCGCGCGTTGCGGATCCGAAGGCGATGGTCCAGGCCGTCCCGCCGAGGCGCCGGCGAGCGGCAGCCGCATGGCGTCGCCCCGGGCCGGCCGCCGGGCCGCGGGCGCGCCGCGGGATCGAGACCTTGGCCCGACCGTGCCGGAGCATGGCCGGCGAGGAAGCGACCCGACGACCCGGGCCGCGCGCCCGGGCTTCGGGCAGGGCGACGACCAGGTCGGCAGGTGCCTCGTGCACAGGTCGACCGCGGTCTCGCGGCCGGTCAGCGCCAGGCTGCGCACCGCCCGCCACCACGCCAGCAGCGATCGATGCCGCCGCTGAGGACCGTGTTCAGCAGGTCGTAGCGCGCGGCGATGGCGCGTCGAACTCATCCCGGCGATCTGGGCCGGGTCACTGTCAGAGCTGGCAAAGGGATGGCGGGGTTCATCGGCGCGTCGCCGGCTGCGCAGCCTGGACCTCGCCGGTCCATGCGCGGGTAGAGCGCGTGCGGGATGCCGAGCACCGACGGGATCTTGCCGGCCATGAAGTCGCCGAGGTCGTCCAGCGTCCGGGGCTGCTGGTAGAACGCCGGCATGCGCCGGCAGGATCGATCGCGCCCGCTTCGGCGCACGAGGACCATGTTCTTCAGCTGCGGCAGGCTCATCGGCGTCTCGCGCGGCACGATGACCAGACGGCCGCCGCTCCTTCGAGCATGACGTCGGCGGCGCGCTCGACCAGGTTGCGCGACAGACCGTGCGCGACGCCGGCCAGCGTCTTCATCGAGCACGGCACGATGACCATCGCCTCGCAGTCGTGGCTGCCGCTGGCGATGCGTGGCGCCGAGATCGCTGGTTGCTGTGGACGACGAGCGTGCCCTGCGTCGCCGGCGTCGCCGTAGTCGCCACGAGATACGTCGGCGCAGCCGATCGATCGCCGCCTCGGCCGAGCTCGTCGTGCAGCAGGCGCGCGGCCGTAGTCGACTGACCACGCAGCTCGACGGTGGCAGCCTGCGCTCGAGCAGCGCGGCGATCGTCCGCATCGCGTAGATGGCGCCGCTGCGCGCCGGTGATCCGCGAGCGCGACGTGCGGTCATCGCCAGGACGCATCGCGAGGCTCGTCGTCGCGAGAATAGAGGATGCCGACGTAGCCGTTCAGAGTCGAAGGCGCGCTTGACCTGCGACGAGATCGGTGCTCGCGTGACGAGCGACTGCTCGTAGACGAGCAGCACGCGCGACCAGCGCGACGCCGGCGAGGTCAGATCGGGCCGAGCGGACGGTCACGCCGAGCGCGCAGCGGCAGCCGACCGTGGCGACGTGCATGCAGCCGCGAGATCAACAGCGAGCGGCCGACGCCGAACCGCACCGGAATCGAGCGCAGCCCGTGCGCGCGCGATCGAACGTCGACGATCCTGGCAGGCGTAGAGCGACGTCGAAGCCGCCCACCCAGGCGCCGATGGCGAGCGCCGAGCAGCCACGGCTCCAGCCGCCACGGCCGCCGCCGGCCGCCAGCCAGCCGCCGACCGGCGCCACCGCCATCGCCAGCGCCGAGGAACAGCTGCGTGTAGGCTGGTGAAGCGCTTGGCGAGCGAGATGCCCAGAACACGATCGCCAGCGCGACCGGCGACAGCGCGAAAGCAGATCCAGCCCGAGCGGCACGTCGAGGCGACGAACGCCGACGGACGATCACGACGAGGACGCCCACGCCTGCGCCGCGCGACATCTCGCCGCGCGGCATCTCGCGCATTGGCCGTGCGCGGGATTCAGCGCGTCACGCGCGGCGTCGACGATGACGGTTGAAGGCCATCGCCGCGCTGCGGGCGCGTGACCATCGCCAGCGCGATCCACCAGCACGCCCAGGATCGGCTCGAACGGGCGCTCGGCGGCGGCCAGCAGCGCGCCCGACCAGCGCGAGCAGGAGCGCGAAGACGGGTGGCTGACGCCGGATGAACGAGCGCGTAGGTGCGGAGCAGGCCCACCCGGCGCAGCCTGCTCAGCTGTCGCGACGCGCCCAGCGGCGACAGGCTAGCGAGCACGTGACGCCCGTTTCACCGCTGGCGCGACGCCCGTGGCGTCCCACGGCCCACGCCACCTGACCGGATGCACGCCCTCGACCAGGTTGGCTTCGACGTCCTTCACGCCGGACGGCAGATCGACCGTGATCAGGCGGGCCCGGGCGCCGGGCGCGATGAGCCATCGCGAGGATCGGGCCGAGCGATCGCCTCGGCAGCCACTCCGCGTGGCGCTCTCGAGCAGGCGCGACGGGGCGATCGCCAGCGCCAGGTGGTGCAGCGCCGCCAGCTCACTTCGAACAGGTTCAGATCGGAGGCGCTGGCAGGCTGTCGGTGCCGATCGCGACCGCGCGCCACGAGGCGAAGAAGCGCGCCGCCGGCGAGCGCCGACGCCGACCCAGACAGGTTGCTGCGCGGACGCGTCACGATCGTCGCCCGCGCCTCAGCGGGACGAGGCCAGCTCGGCGTCCGTGCGCACTGCACGCAGTGCACTCGCGACCGGCGACGGCCCGACGACGCCGGGGCGATCGAGCACCTCCGACCGGCCCGCACGCCGGCGGCGTCCAGCGCCGGATTCAGCGCCGCGGGCGTCGAGGACGTCGCGCCACGCGGCCGCGTCCGGTGTGCAGGAACTCGAGCTCGTCGGGCGATTCGCCGACGTGGATGCTGCAGACCAGCGCCGGGCCGGGCGGCGCAGCGCGCACGAGCAGGCGCAGCACGTCGGGCGCGACCGAGTAGGGCGCGTGCGGCACGACATGCCGGCGGCGACGCGCGGCGATCGGTGCGCCTCGACGTCCTGCGCCGCAGCGGCGTCGATCAGCGCCCGGATCGGCCGGGAGTTGAAGCCGACGATCTCGCGGAAGACGACGCCGTGCAGGCGGCTGCGCGCCAGCGCCTGCTGGCTGGCAGCGGTGTTGGCGACGTCGCCGACGGCGCCGCCGTGCGCGCCTCGAGCGCGTCGATGATCGCCTGGCGCATCGGCGCGCGATCGTCGCCGCCCGGGCGAAGCGCTGCGCCATCAGGCGTCGACACCCACGCCGGCAGCGACGGCGCCGGCGACACCTTGCCCCACAGCCACGACAGCTCGAGGTGCGTGTGCGCGTTGATCAGGCCAGCGGCAGGACGCAGTGCCCGAGGTCGCGCGTCTCGACGCCTGGCCGTCGCGGCGAAGCCCGGCCGGTCCCGAGCAGCGACGACGCGATCCGCGGGGCGACAGGTGACGCCACCCGTCTCGCGCGGCAAGGCGGTCCGGCGATCAGGAGCACTGCACCAGGGCGCGCAGAGCGGGCGGTCATCCGACACGGCATCAACGGCGCTGCCGTACCGGGGCCAATGGGTGATGGTGCCGTCGCCGCGCTGCTGGGCGCGCTGCCGGCGGGCCGCCGGCGTGCGGGCGTCGTAGGCGGCGAGCTCGTCGGGGATGCGGTCGTCGTCGTCCTCGGCCTTGGCCGCGTCGAGGGCCAGCCGCCGCGGCACGGCCGCGCTCGCGGAAGATCGGATCGCCGAGCACTTCGTAGTGCATGTTGCGCCGCCTGGCGGCGAACCCGGCGATTCTCGATGTTGCGGACGATCTCGACTTCGTCCATGCGGTAGCTGGCGCCGGCGGCACGGACGACGTT